>WLWI01002115.1_pt1 | contig 17145 bp, 19 predicted proteins | sample 6701501 | NCBI WGS metagenome assembly WLWI01 (sample SAMN12718690, study PRJNA515312) | sponge metagenome | isolation source: marine sponge | host: Mycale hentscheli | place: New Zealand: South Island, Marlborough, Capsize Point | collected 2014-11-01
AGAGTTACCTCGTTGTGTTTTGATATTGTTTGGTAACTACATCAAAACGGGTAACTCTCATTAAATCAACCCTCGCTTCGCTCGGATTGATTTAATACGGTGTCAGATTTGGTCTAAACTTCTACATGTTATGGCAAGATCGATCAGATTTTTACCGCTAACCACCAATATAAGACATTTCAACCTTTTGGCTATTCCGGTGCGATCCGACCCCTCCTGGATTCTTGAATCGCTCAACGGAATATTGGTCCGTTCGATTCGTCCATATTTTCGCGAGCGCTTCGACTATTTGCTCTTGATTAAACTGTTTTCTCAACATCCCTCTCAGGTCAAAGCCAGAACGGGAGAAAAGACAAGTATATAACTCTCCAATAGCTGACAATCTCGCCCTTGAGCAGTCTCCACAAAATGGTTGGGTGATCGACGATATAACACCTATTTCTCCCTCGCCATCTAAATACTCCCATCGTTTCGCTACTTCCCCAGGATAGTTCTCTCCAACCACTCTAAGAGGGTATTGTTCATTAATAGTATTGATGATTTCCTGTGACGTAAACACCCTCGCAAGGTTCCATTTATTATGGTTGCCGACATCCATAAATTCAATAAACCGTAATATCACTCCAGATCCACGAAAGTGCTTAACCATGGGAATAATGTCGGTTTCGTTAATACCCTTTTGAACCACCATATTAACCTTAACTGTCTCAAGACCTACATCGATGGCATTTCTTATGCCGTTGAGAATGTCCTGCATTGGATAATTGATCTCGTTAATCTTACGATATATCTCTGGAGTGATTGCATCAAAGCTGATATTTATTCGTCTAACCCCAGCGGCTTTCAGCGACAATGCTCTCTGTTTAGTAAGCAAGGAGGCATTTGTGGTCATGGCCACATCATTGATCCCCTCGATATTCGATAATCGACTAATTAGTCGCTCCAGGTCTTTTCTTAGCAGCGGTTCTCCCCCTGTTAATCGAACCTTACTGACCCCTAACACCGTAAACGCTTTAACCAGCTTTTCAATATCATCATAGCTAAGCAGTTCGCTTGGTGGTAAAAATTGATGGTTTTTACCGAAAATATCTTTAGGCATACAGTACCCACATCGAAAATTGCATCGATCTGTGACCGAAATTCTAATGTCATGAAGATGTCTTTGGCGTTTATCTTGTATCAAGAAATTGTACCTAGTTAAGAAACTGTCAATAATGCGTAAACCATTCGTTTCGACTTATCGATGAAAGAAAGCACATTTAAGAAATAGCATACCCCTCAATTGAATCGGGTAGTACCAAAACAAATCAGCGCTTTCATGCTCATCTCCTACTTGAACATCTGGCCATTGATCCCGGCCTCAGCAAATGCACCACACCATCAAAAGCTGAGGCAATAATCACCCAAGCTATAAAACCTACTGCTTGTAAGCTACCCGCCTTGAATAGACGGCCAAACAGACACAGTATCACCATCATTCAGCGGGTAGCTTCGCTGTTCAATTGGACAGAATTCCCCGTTTTTCATCATAACCTGAGCTTCGCCTCTGGGAATCCCTAAACGATCAATTAGATCATAAGGGCTAGTGGAAACCGAAACCACCATATTCACAGTATTCGAGTCAGCCTCTTTTGGCAGGTACTCCATCAGATTAGAGAATAATTTTAGGGTAATGTTCACTCATCCGCCTCCACGATGCAGATAGCGTTTAAATCTATCCATAAATGTATCGTATTGAGCCGCTTCAAATTCAAAAAAATCCAAGGAAATGCTTGTCACTGGCAGCTCAATAGATGCAATTTTTCGAATCGTCTCGGGTAAAATCACTAGGTTAACCAAACGGTCTTCGAATCTCATCTCATACACTAACGGTGAAACTCGCTTTATCTCATAAGGCTTTACAGCAGAAGGCAAACCTTTGAGTAACTCATAATGTGTAAACCCCATCTCCGCTTTGTAGTTGAAATCAGGGAGCTTGTGGTCACTCATCCACCAGCTACCGGAGGCCAAATCGCCAATGCATCATTATTTTTCAGTGGTTTATTCCTATCAGATTCATACAAATAGACACCATTAACCAAGACCAAATGTACTTCTTTTGGTGGCAAATTGTATTGGCTAATGAGATCATTAGGTGTTGTCATATCAGCAACATCGAGATTGACAACATTTCTCTTAGCCTCTTTAGGTAAGAATCGCATCAATGTAGCGAATAGTTTAAAGGTAATTTGCATATAACAGGCAGATCAAAATGTCACTGAAGTCAAAACTTAAGGGATGATTAACCTTGCGTTACCGCAAGATAAGCGTCCATCACCCTCAAAGGATTATCCATTAGTCGCTGTTTCCAGAGACCGAGATCAAACCGCCCCTGAATTAACCCTCTTAGGACACCAATGTGCTGGGTCATACCGAGCGTATTTGCACCAACCAGCCGATTCCCCTCGAATTGAAGTTGCACATACCTGAAGTTCTCTTCATCAAGCAATTGAGCAGTATCTCCACCCTCCACACCTTCCCACTGGCCATAGGAAGCGGAGATCAGACCCATTGTATCTAATACATTCATCAACACACTGCCTTGGTGTCTGACACTCCCATGATTAACCATATTGCTCGCAGCGATACGTGCATGATCAACGGCGGTAGGTTGAATCGCCTGCACACTGAACGCCCCGGTAGAAAAATCTTTACCATGGGCAACATCTCCAGCAGCATACACATTCGGCACTGAAGATTGCATATACTCATCAATTAACACTGCACCATTAACCAGCTCGACACCTGAGTCCAATAAAAAATCGGCATTAGGTCGAACACCCGCGGCAGAAATAACCAATTCCGCTTCTACCTGACGACCACCACTGACCATAACATTGACATTGGATCCAACAGATTCAATGGCCTCGACTTGGGAACTAGTCATGACATTGACACCTTTTTCCCGACACCATCGTTCAAGCATAGTGCCACATCTTTCGTCAAGCATTCTGGGGACCATCCGGTTCCCCATCTCGATAACGGTCAATTCAGCACCAGAGGCCACTAGCGATTCGAGGATAATGCAGCCTATAAATCCAGCTCCAATCAACACTACCGAAGCGCCAGGTTTGACGCCGTTGGTGATTTTCCTCGCGTCCGCTAACGTCCAACAGGATGTGACTTTCTCATGATCAATACCCGGTACCGGTGGTGAGATGGGCCTGGAGCCCGTTGCCACCAACAACTTGTCATACCCAATCTCTGAGCCATTTGACAATTTCAGGGCACCATTTTGAACATCAACTGAAGAGACAGAACCAATGACAACATCAATACGATGTTCCTGAAAATGGCCGTTCTGTTTTCTCAGATAAGTCCCCTGCTCCTCGATATTATCAATGAGAAGATAAGGAATTGCCATTCTTGAATAGGGCGGCTCCGGCTCATTCCCAACCAGCGTGATAGTTGCTGTTTGATCAAGTTTTCTGAGCGTTTCAGCAGCAACTACCCCCGCCGGGCCAGCACCGATAATTACGTAGTTCATGCTGGTAATGAGAGTTTTTGTCTAATATCGTCAGTGACTTCACCACCGGAAGTCCATCCACGCAGCTCATAGTATTCCGGCAGCATCTTATCTAGGTCACAAACCCGACCTTCAGCTGGCCCTGTCTTGGCGGCGTCTTTAAGAAGACGCTTCGGCAAAGTGTCATCAGCGCCAGTCATTCCAGCCTTATTATTATAGTCTCGCTCAAGATTCCAGATTCGCTCTCCAGCCTCACCTAAACGCTCCACTGTCCAGTCGCCTTCACATGCTGCATCAATTTGAGGAGCCATGTTATCCAATGTCCAAGCGAAAGTCGTGAAAACACATATGCCCATTGAGTCAACCGCTGCAGTCGCATCCTGAAATGCTTTAACTAAACCAGCTTTACCTTCAGACACCAATGGATCTGTTTTTTCTGGAATTCCTAAAATTTCAGAGGCCACCGTATAACTGCGAAGATGACACGCCCCACGATTGGAAGTGGCGTAAGTTAAACCCATGCCCTGAATTCCCCGTGGATCGTAGGCAGGAAACTCTTGACCTTTAACGGTCATGGACAGGTCTGGATGCCCGTATTTCTCACACAGCCGTTTAGAACCAAGACCGAGGTCCCGACCAAATCCAGCTCCCGTTGCAACCTGATCCGCACACCATGTTAGCGCTTTCGCAGACCCAAATTTCAATTCAACTCCATCAGTTTGATCTGTGGTAATCGCACCAAGCTCGAACAACTCCATTGCTGCTGCCACGGTAGCGCCAAAAGAAATAGGATCGAAACCATCTTCGTTACAGACGAAATTAGTGTAGGTGATCGCATCAAGGTCATCAACACCCGTGTCTGCTCCCATAGCCCACGCAGCCTCATACTCCAACCCGCCAGAGTTACCCCAATATTCCGGCTTGTTTTCAACCGAGAAGTGAGTTTTATCAATCGTAGAAATACGTCCACAAGCGATTGTGCAGCCAAAGCAGGCTGCATTAGTGGTTAAATTTGGCTTCCCATCACTTGCCCGAGGCTCAAGCATAGCCTCACCTGAGATATTGCCCGCTCCGTCAAACTGATTATCCTGCATATTTCTGCTCGGCAATGCACCAACTTCATTGATAACATTCATCAGGACCTGAGTTCCAAGCGCAGGCAAGCCTTGCCCGGTTACCGCATTTTCAGCAAGCACCTGCTTCTGTTCCGCAACGCTATTCATGAATCTAACCGGGTCTTTAATGTTTCCAACACCTCGGGTGCCACGAACCACCAATGCCTTTAGGTTTTTTGAAGCCATGACCGTGCCCACACCTGAGCGACCAGCGGCCCTGTGCAAATCATTAATTACAGCAGCATAAAGGCATCCCGATTCCGCGGAACGACCAACTGCGGCTATTCTTGTTTGCGGATCTTTATGCTTTTCATGAAGCAACTTGTCTGTTTCCCAAACCGATTTTCCCCATAAATCTTCGGCTGACACTAGTTTGGCAACTTCATTCTGGACATGCAAATAGACAGGTGAAGATGACTTACCCTCAAAGATAATCATATCCCAACCAGCAGATTTGAGCTCTGCCCCAATAAACCCACCTGAGTTTGAACAAGCAATGGCCCCAGTAAGTGGGCTTTTCGTTATCACAGAATAACGACCGCCAGTAGAAACCGTAGTACCAGTTAATGGTCCTGTTGCAAAGATCAGTTTGTTATCTGGTCCTAACGCATCACATTTTGGGTCCGTTTCCTCAACAAGATATCGTGTCCCCAATCCACGTTGGCCAATGTAGTCAGCGGCCCACTCCATGTTCAACGCTTCTTCTTTTACAGTACCCGAAGTTAGGTTAACTCTCAAAATTTTGCGTGCCCAAGTCATTATGCTTTCCCCCTTAATTTGCTGTGTTAGCGCTGTCGGTTTTCGCTGCCCATGCTCGCATCTTGTCAAGACCGGTCGCATCTGCATCAACGTAAGTAATCGCACTCGTAGGACATGCGCTTGCACACTTTGGGTCACCCCCACATAGGTCACACTTAACCACCTTACCCGTATCTTGGCTGTAGTTAACGGTTCCAAATGGGCAGGCGATTGTACATACCTTACAACCAACGCAAACTGATTCACTCACCTCCATCGCACCGGTTGATTTATTCATGGTGATTGCTTCAACGGGACAAGCATGAAGACACCAAGCCTCATCACACTGAGTGCAGGTATAGGGAACAAAACGTCCCTCATCATGAAATGTAAAAACCTTTATTCGAGATTTCGACGGATTAAAAACTCCTTCGTTTTCATAAGAGCAGGCCATTTCACACTGTAGACAACCTGTACACTTATCTGGATCAATATAAAGTGATCGTTGCATTTCTATCTCCCATTGTGGATTTATAATTACTCGCAAGCACCGTTTATCCAGATAAACGTATACATGCAAAAGGGGTACTGCAAGTTATAGTTCTGTGATAACGATATCACTTCGCTTCTAGAATCTCAATAATCAAATCATAAATTCGATATTTCGCTCTTGCATATATACCCAGCTTGGCTTTAAATCGATGCCATGACCTCAAAACAGAACATATTCGTTTGCGCCACGCCAACGTATCTTGAAAATCAATCAATCCCGGACAGTAATCAATTTGTTTTTGCTTACACTATCTACATTGAAAACAGAGGTGAAGTAGCCGCAAAGTTACTCACGCGTCATTGGGTCATCACTGATTCAGAGGGGAAGACAGAAGAGGTACGAGGGCCAGGGGTTGTTGGAGAGCATCCTCATTTAAAGCCAGGAGAAAGTTTTGAATACACGAGTGGAGCAGTATTAAAAACTCCCGTGGGAGCAATGCTTGGAAGCTATCAAATGCAAGACGATAATGGCGACCTATTTGATGCTCCCATCCCGGCTTTTACATTATCAGCGAGTGTAGTTTTTCATTAACGACAACATTACGTATTTCTGCTTTTATCTCTATCCTAACGCTCCCATCCCTCAGCGCTTTTTAGACGCCGGTCAGGATGCGATATGAGCCCACGCTCGGTAGGCTTTGGCATGCATCACGGGATCGTGAACACGAATAATATCAACACCTTGATCACACAAAGATAGCGACATGCCCAACGTCGATAAATCCCTATCTTCCTGTGTGTTTTTAGAAAAACCCCGCATAAACGACTTTCTAGAATGTCCGATCAACAGCCGAAACCCGAGCTCTCTTAGTTCAGGAATATTGCTCAACAAGTCGAGGGTTTGTAAAACGGTTTTACCGAATCCGACCCCAGGATCAAAAATAACCTGATCCAATGCGATCCCACTATCAATCCAATTGTCAACATTGCGATACAACCAATCCCTTATTTGGCTCAGTGCTGACAGATTTGTTGGCAAGACATTCGATGGATCCGCAGGGACAGCAGTACTGTGCATCGCCACTACTCGGCAACCGCTATTTTTCACAACATCAACGACCGACGGATTAGAAAGACCGCTCACATCATTAACAATATCGACACCATAACTTAATGCTCTCTCAATTGTTTCGTGATTTCGGCTATCCAATGAGATTAAAGGTTTAACCTGCATGCCATCAAACTTCGCCTGAAGCAGTGCTAATACCGGCGAAAGTCTCTTCCATTCAACTTTTGGTGAGACCTCCTGTGCGCCGGGTCGAGTGGATTCAGCTCCCAAGTCGATGATCTGAATATGGTTCTCAATCATTTCATCCAGATGTATTTCAAGCGTCTTTTCGTCAAACCAAGCATTTCCATCCGAAAATGAATCAGGTGTGAGATTTAAAACCCCCATCCATAAAGGTATTACGGAAACACTTTTTGATAGCTCAAACACAGTCTTGTTTATACCAGGAACAATCAATCCGGGACTCATAGCACAAAGCGGAGAAAGAACAAACCCACGTGAGGACACCCCTAAGTGCGGAATGGTGAGCTCTTCCGTCTCATAGCACAACTCATTCCATATCAGAATATCAATGTCAATTGGACGAGGTGCCCAGCGTTTTGACGGTTTTCTTCCCAGTTCCCGCTCTATGGTTTTCACGATAGACAGAGCTTCCATCGGCTGCCAGTCAGTTTTTCCTCGGATAACGCAATTCAAGTAAGGCTTGTTCCAAGATGATTCTGCGTTATCAGGCAACATAGCTGGAGATTCAACCAAGGGAGAAACAGCTTGTACCGAAAAACCAGCCGACTTTAACGCTTGAATGGCTTTTTCTAGATTTGCTTTTCTGTCGCCTTCATTTGTCCCTAAACCAAGATAAATAGCCATAACACAGTTAATCCATAGACTGAATCAAAGCGGATAGAAATTGGTCACACTTTGCCAATTGATCTAGCCCAACATACTCATCCGGTTTGTGTGCCTGTTCAATACTTCCCGGGCCACAAACAATGGTAGAAAAACCCGCTGACTGAAAGTGCCCACCTTCGGTTCCATAACTTACTTTTCCCGGCCTATTGGTGGTTTGTAATAGATTAGAAGCAACCGAAATCATATTGTCATCCAATGGCGTATTTAACCCTGGATAATCCGCCAGAATTTTCCATTCAAAGCCCGTATCTGTACTAACCTCATGCATTTTCGGAAGAAGTTCCTTTTTTACATACCGGTCTATTTCATCGAAAATAGCTAATGGAGAATGATCTGGCAAATTTCTAATTTCAAAATCGAATTGGCATTCATTGGGAATAATGTTGTTAACAATCCCACCCTTGATAACACCACAGTGCAGCGTCGTATATGGGGGAGCAAATTCCTGATCAAACGGACCTTCCCGTTGAATTCTTTGGGCAATCGAGTCAATATGCGCAATGGTTTTAGCCGCCATCGTGATTGCATTCACTCCCTGATCAACCAATGAGGAGTGGGCGGATTTTCCATGCACATGGCAACGTTTAAACAACATACCTTTGTGTGCCCTAATCACGCCCATGCTGGTCGGTTCACCAATAATGCAAGCCCTAGGCTGAATCGGTTTCTTTTTCAGTTCCTCAAGCAAACCTTTGACACCTACGCACCCCACCTCTTCATCATAAGAGAACGCAAAATGAATGGGGGTGTTGAGATCGGCAGACAAAAAATCATCCACTTTGGCAAGACAAACGGCGATAAACCCCTTCATATCACAGGCTCCTCTACCGAATAGTCTCCCTTCCTTAATGGTTGCGCCAAAGGGTTCCGTTGACCAAGATTGACCATCCACTGGAACAACATCGGTATGACCCGATAAAATGATACCCGGTTCATTCCCACGTCCTATCGTTGCGAATAAATTCGCTTTCCCACGAGCCTCATCATAGGTTAGCTCAGATGTCACTCCTCGGTCTGACAATATCGATTGGATGTAGTCGATTAGCTGTAGATTTGAGTTGCGGCTTGTTGTATCGAACGCAATTAGTTCGCGCAGGGTATCTATATAAGTTTGGGGGCTTTTCATGACGGACAGTGTCTCATAGTTATATCTATTTTTTCTAGCCTAAGGCAAACTTGGGGGACCGCATTCACAGATCGATTTCCAGAAAATGCAACTAACTGAAATCCATATTTATCCTGTTAAATCCTTGGCAGGAGTATCACTAAGCACAAGTCAATTATCACTAAGCGGCCTTCAATACGACAGGCAATGGATGGTAGTTGACAATCAGAACCGTTTTCTTACTCAGCGCACCCATCCTCAGATGTCACTGGTTGAAACTGACATGCGCAATGGGCAATTGATCTTATCTAGTTTCGGCATGGAGGAGCACGTCGTTCCCAAGGTTTCCCTAGGCATGAAAACAATAGCTACCCGAGTGTTTAACGACCCTGTAAACGCCATCGAGCTAGATATCGCCACCAATGAGTGGATCAGTCAAGCGTTGGACACACCCTGTAAGCTGGTGTGTTTCCCTGAAAACGAGACTCGACTTTGCAAACCGGACGTTGCTCGGCCAGGAGATCATACGAAATTTGCGGATGCTTTCCCATTACTGATTATCTCTCAAGCCTCACTCGATGACCTTAACTCAAAACTTGTTGTACCGGTAGGAATGGATCGGTTCAGGCCTAACCTTGTTATCCGGGGTTGTGAGGCTTTCGCTGAAGACCAATGGGAGTCGATACAGATCAATGGCACAAACATTCGTATGCTGCAGACCTGTTCAAGATGTTCCGTTCCAACGGTTGATCAAAAAACAGGGATGCTCAGTGGCCCTGAGCCAATACAAACTCTATCAACCTACCGACAATGGGACGATGAGATATATTTTGGATCTAACTATACAGCCGAAATTGAGACAATCCTGTCGGTCGGTGACTTAGTCAATATTGACGCCGGCTGACACGGTTTCGTAAAAAGCGTACTCGATACAAACCCAAACGGCATTTTTAACTGAATGCTTTTAACTTAACCCGCTGACCAATACACTATGCTGATCTGAATAGGATGAGTAGTAGAATCAACTGTCGGACCCCATCATGGGGCCCTCTTGATAAACAATAATACCCTTTGTATTTTTCGAATGACAATCGAATCCAAACTTGACGAGTACTTAATTAAAAAAGAACCCTTTTATGCACCCCAAGGAGAAGAAATTGAAATCTTCGAAGCAGCGTACGAAAATGGAATTCCAGTACTACTAAAGGGACCGACAGGATGCGGCAAAAGCCGTTTTATGGAACACATGGCATGGAAGCTATCTCGTCCTTTGATCACCGTTTCATGTCACGATGATCTCACCGCTGCTGATTTGGTAGGTCGCTATTTGATTATTGGCGGTGAAACACGCTGGGCGGATGGCCCATTAAGTCGTGCAGTCAGGGGAGGAGGAATCTGCTATCTGGATGAAATTGTGGAAGCGAGAAAAGATACCACTGTCGTGATCCATCCTCTTGCAGACGATCGACGAGTGCTACCCATTGAGAAAACTGGCGAATTGTTAGCTGCTCCTCCCGAGTTTTGTTTGGGAATTTCCTATAATCCGGGCTACCAGAGTGTGCTAAAGGATCTGAAGCAGAGCACAAGACAACGCTTTGTTTCTATCGAATTTGACTACCCACCGACCCAACTTGAGTCGGCAATCATTGTGAAGGAAACGGGGCTTGACAATCAGATTGCTGATCGTCTGGTGAAGTACGCCAACATGACCCGAAATTTAAAAGGAAGTGGATTGGAAGAAGGAGCAAGCACTAGACTACTGATTCATGCTGCCAAACTAATGAAAACCGGAATAGATGCGAGAACGGCGTGCCGGAGCGCTATTTCTGAAACATTGACTGATGATCCCGACATGCTAAAAGCAGTCAATGAGCTAAGCGCATCATTGTTTTGATAGCTCTATTCTTCACTCCATCACTAGTTCTAAACAAAACCCAAGTGCGGAACTGATGCACAAGCACTTTAATAGCAAACCATTCTAAATAGCTCTCGCAGCATAGACAACTAGCGAAATAAAATGACCACAGACAAACTAAAGAAAGAAGCGGCTGAAGCGGCCCTTGAGTATATTCAAATTGGTGACGTAGTCGGCGTTGGAACAGGCTCGACCGCCAATTTTTTTATCGGTGGACTCGCTAAAATGAAAGGAAGAATTGATGGAACAGTGGCCAGCTCTGAAGCTTCCGCAAAAAGATTACGAGACCATGGGATCGAAGTCATGGACATAAACCACGCGGGAAAATTACCCATTTATGTTGATGGTGCAGATGAAGCGACTAGGAATCGACACTTGATCAAAGGTGGTGGTGGCGCATTAACTCGGGAGAAAATCGTCGCTCAAGCCAGTGAAGTATTTGTTTGTATCGCTGACGAAAGCAAACTGGTTGATCGCCTCGGTGCTTTCCCCCTGCCAATCGAAGTGATACCAATGGCCCAAAGTCTGGTTTCCCGGAGCATCGCACGACTAGGTGGGCAACCGGAGCTACGCAGCGGTTTTACCACAGACAATGGAAACATCATCATCGATGTTCGAAATATGAACATAGACAACCCCATTGAAACGGAAAAACAACTGAATCAAATGCCTGGGGTTGTTACTGTTGGGATTTTCGCTATACGAGCAGCCGATGTACTTTTATTAAGCTCTGCCAGTGGCATCCAGAAAATCAACTGAATGGCGATATTTCGTATTGCACATTTATCATGCTTCGGTGATTTACCGTAATTTGATCATATCTATTAATCGCGTCTATGGATTGCGAGAGACCTTCACATTACAGAACTTTAACGCGCTTAGATGGACCAAACAGTTAAGATTGTATTTTTTCATTGGTTCGAGCTTCTGTGGTTCTAGCTCAGTCAGAGAAATGAAAGCCTGATAGAGCCCTCAGAAGCCCCAAGCATTCAATATGCGTATTATAAAAAACTACCAAAAAAGCCGTCGCTTTAAGAAGCCCATCACTTACTTTTGTGCATTGGTGCTAATAATGAGTTTCTCCCTGCAAGCTGAAACTAATGTACTTCCCGAGTTAGGTGATAGCGCAACACAATATCTTTCACCCAAAAAAGAAAGAGAAATCGGTCAGAGCTTCTTAAGACGGCTATTGATCAATGCCGACTACGTGAGTGATCATGAACTCCGGCACTATCTTCAATCAATCGGGGATCGTGTCGCTAGCGCAGCGGATTTACGCGGAATCCCCCTTACATTTAACCTCATCGAGTCCAACAACTTAAATGCTTTCGCCGTACCTGGTGGTTACATCACTTTCAACACTGGGTTGCTGCTTAACACCGAAGAAGAAAGTGAATTGGCCTCGGTTGTTGCCCATGAAATAGCGCATCTGTCCCAGCTACATTTACCGAGGCTACTCGCACGCTCCCAAGATAACAAACTCCCAACCACAGCCGCAATCATTGGATCGATTTTACTTGGAGGTCAAATCGGGCTAGCGGGGTTGACACTGACGAACGCACAGCTCTTATCGAATCAGTTACGCTATACCCGAGATTTCGAGCGAGAAGCGGATGCTGTTGGTATTCGATTGTTATCAAATGCCGGATTCGATCCTTTTGCCATGACTCAATTTTTCAGCAAACTGGAACGATACTCAAGAACTCAGGGTAGTAACACGCCGGAGTTCTTACGAACCCACCCTCTTTCGTATAGCCGTATTGCTGAAACAGAGCAGCGTGCGCAACAACTACCAACGGTATCTCACAAGAGCAGTCTGGAGTTTCATCTGGTCAGGGCAAAGATCCAAGCCCTCTATACCACAGCTAAAACTAGCCCAATTATCCGATTCAAAAAGCATCTACCTGATTTGGCCGGAGATAAAAAGACGGCAGCACTCTATGGTTTGGCGTTGGCGCTAGCCGAAGATAGACGTTATGAGGAGGCAGAAGAAACCCTGAAACCGCTAATTGAAAGTGATTTAAACAATCACTATTTCCAAACACTACAAGCCTCAATAGAGCATTCAAGTGATAGAAGCACCGTTGCAATCGAGCGCTTAAGTAAACTGTATCAAAAGAACCCCAATTTGCATTTTGTTATCTATTATCTGGTCGATACCCTTATCGAAAACAAGCAGCTGAATAACGCTAAACAGCTAGTGCGATATCAGCTACGGCGGCGACCTGATGATTATCGACTGTATAAGTCACTCTCAAAGATCAACGTCGCACTGAGTTTAATCGCACAGGCTCATCAAGCAGATGCTGAATATTACGCTGTATTGGGTGATAACAAGAAAGCAATTGCATCGCTAAAACTTGCCCTAAGGGACAACAAAACCGAGGGCTATTTCCCCCAAAGTATTACCGCTCGCATTAAGGAATTAGAAGAAAAAATCCCTGAGCCTAACGCCTAATCTAAGAAGCCTCTGTGTCAGTTTCGATGAATAAAGATAACAAGATAAGACCTACACCCACAATGGCTAACAGAAACTAGAGTGAAGTCTTGTCATAACAATAATGCCTGCTCTAAACTCAAATTGATTGATCATGACTTGTTCACAGATCCTATAAATCAGTATCATCGTGGATCAAAATAGCGCGGGATAAACTAAACTTACCTACACTTTTGTTTCTTTTACAGCACATGTAATCAGGCCTCTACTGGTTGGGTGCACTGTATTCGACATCGGATAGTTCAGTTTACCATTACACTTCTTCAAAACTTCTAAAGATGAAAAATCGTCCATGACCCAAACGAATCGAAAGACTTTTTTTCTCACCAAACGAGCCATGCTAAAGGTCAGTTTATTACCCTTATTCACTCCGGCTTTTTCTATGCTCTCAGCCTTACTTTCGCCAAAAACACTGGGACAGGATAATTCACCCCTATTAGAAAAAAGAAACGAAGCTTTGTATCAACTATTTGAAACAACAGAAGCTGCTGAGGATACGAGCATCGTTATTGATACCCCAATAGAAGCGGAGCACCCTACTTACGTACCATTCAAAATCACCGCCGTTGGAGCTCAAAAACTGGCCATATTTGTTGAACCTTCGAACGCCCCATTGGCAGCAGTTTTTACTCTGCATCCAGCCTGTGGACACTCAGTAAAGGGCACTGTTGACATGCAGGAAGGATCCACTATCTCATGCTATGCGTTAAAAAATGATCAGCTATTTCGATCCTCCAGATATATTCGCATCGGAATCAATGGATATGAAAGCTAATGCAATACGACACACGGATTCAGATAAAAAAGATCAATCAGGGACATGAAGTATTTTGTTCCATCACACAGAAAAACCACTCCAGATTCTCGGAAGCACAACGCATCACTAATGTGGACTTTCGCCTTAACGGACAAATATTTGCTGAGATATCAGTTGGGGAAAAGCTATCTAAAAACCCCATTATTGGTGTCGAGTTAATACTTGGAAAGCCCGGTGATGTCGTTAGCGTGCACTGGAGCGACGATAATATGAATCGTGGTGATGCTCATTCACGCATTACACCGTGATCATTGTTTCAATAAGGTAGAACAGTGCCAAAATCTCAACAACAACGATATGTTTTATCAGGTTTCAGGCGTATTCTCGCAACCTGCCTATTTTTTTTATCTCTATTGATGTCATTGCCGTCCCTTGCCACACCCGAGATAGGTGAAATAGAGGAGGAGATCAAGCAGTTCCAAAAGTTTTTCCTTGACCGCTTTCCCACGGTACAACTACAAGCATACCAGAACGGTGTTAACGCTCTCCCCCAATACGCTCATCGACTGAGAAATTGGGAGTTACATGTTTCCACTCCAAATCATCTTGACGAAATTGAGCGTATGCAACAACGTTGGCAACAACCTTTCATCGATGGCGCCACTTTCACACAGTGTTTTTCCGACAAGCCAGCCGGGAATCAGTATCCTTACTTCAATGGTACTTCAATACGAACCATTGTCAGCGATATCAACGATTGCCTGTCACTACATGGAGAAAGAACGATCGACCCAAACCACCCTGAAATGGCGAAATTGGTTGCTTTTTACAAATCCAGAGCAAATGGCCAACCAATGTCGGTTGACTACTCCAGCCCCGAGATGAGAGAGGCATACCAAAAAGGTAGGCAATATTACTGGACAAGACGAGGTCAGCTTAATTTTTCATGCGCTAGCTGTCACGTCCAAAACGCAGGAAACCAATTACGCAGTGACGTCATTGGTGCCGCAATGGGGCAGACGACAGGGTTTCCTGTTTATCGCACAACCTGGGCGTTCCAAGGGCAACCTTGGGGAACCGTGCATCGGCGTTATGCTAGCTGTAATGTGATGGCTGGTGCTGCACCGCTACCGCCCCAAAGCGAAGAGTACGTTGCGCTCCAAGTCTATCAGGCAATTATGAACACAGGCATTCCATTGAATGTGCCCGGCCGTCGCCAATGAGAAAGTAAAGAGAATAGCGCTACTTTTCAGGTAGTTCCGGCGGTCGAACGTGAACGGCAAATTCGTTTTCTGATACTTGAGCAAAGCCAAATACAATTTCAAAACTCACTGGCAGGACACCCGATTTTCCACACATTTCCCACAGGGATTTTTTGAACATCTTAAATCTTGTTTTACCTGTTAGCGTCTTCCTTCTTGTAGAAAGTACATTAGCGAAACCCTCCTGCTTCAGGTCATCCAGCAAAACTTCTGTATTGGGGTATTCAACGGTTAGCCAATCCGTATCAACGATTGGTTTTGACATACCTAGCTTTACCAATGTATCGCCAATAAAGTGCATATCGACAAAGGGATGCACATGAGCAAGCTCATCTACTTTCCCCCAAGCATAGGACAACTCCCCAAGCGTATCTGGCCCAAGTGTAGAAAAGAAGAGCATGCCGCTAGGTCGCAACACCCGTTTGGCTTCTTTTAGCAATGCTTCAAAATCAAGCCACGCCATCTGAAGATTAATAACGACTAGATCAGTACTTGCTGTTTCATAGGACTTCAAATAGGGGAAAAGTCGAGGGCAGGATTCAAGAAGAGAGTCATCTTTGCGGTCAGATAGAAAATCAAACTGCAAATCCCCATTCTTAAAATCGATTACCAAACCACTTGACGGTAAGTTCTCCACTTTCAGCATTCGTTCCTCCATGTCCCGACGAACTCGGTCCAGCAGGTAGTTCATCGGCCCCACATTCGTTCCCAATGCAGATCGAATATCTGCCATTCTGTCTAGATCAAATTCCAATCGTGTTACTCTTCAGGGCATATAAATGGATAGTGTTCGCACATCAAAGTTCGCTTGCGACTTCGATTCAAATAGATTCTCTTAAGGGCTTTCGTTTGACGCCCCAAAAAGCATCATTTGGGCTCTCAATAGTATCCCACTTATTAGGAAACTGGTTACATCAACGGTATAGAGAAAAGGATTTCTTAATGTCACTTATCAATCAACTATTCGATTATATATTGCCAGAAAAGTGTGCGCTGTGTCATAAAAAAACACCGTCCGGTTTCTGTCAAGATTGCCAGACCCTACTTCCATGGAAACACTGTTTTTGTCCAGTCTGTAGCACAGAAAGGCCGGTCTCTCGTGTGTGCGGTCAATGCCAGAACACCCCTCCACACTACTTCCTTTCAGCCATACCCTTCAACTACTGTGCGCCGATTTCAGATCAAATCCACCAACTCAAATACCAAAACCAAATCCACTTTGCGGTGCCGTTGGCTAAGATGTTCTATCAGTGGCTATCACAAAACGATATTCCGTTGCCCAACTTGATCGTACCCATTCCATTACATCGCCACCGCATTAACCAACGCGGTTTTAATCAAGCACTGGAAATCAGCCGGGTTTTGAGTAAGCTACTTGGTGTCCCATTCAACAGATCAATGCTTAGTCGTTGTATTGACACATCGAGCCAAACAGGGCTGAGTGAAAAGCTGCGAACAACAAATGTCAAACAAGCATTCAATGTCAACACAAAAACACATTACGACCACATCGCTCTTGTTGACGATGTAGTCACCAGCGGTAGTACCGTCAATGAAGCAGCTAAGTCTCTCCTCATGTCTGGCGCTGCTTCAAAGATCAGCGTCTGGGCTATCACTAAAACATGACAAAGATATCATTCATGGTCGACAAAGCGGATTGTGCAACCCTACGTCTGTAACTTTGATTTAGGTTGAGTCATTATCGTCGTTCCACACGATATATCGCTTGTCGGCATTGCTCCATTCATCGTCAATCTCGACGAGGATGGCACTGACAAGCC
>WLWI01002117.1_pt1 | contig 17143 bp, 7 predicted proteins | sample 6701501 | NCBI WGS metagenome assembly WLWI01 (sample SAMN12718690, study PRJNA515312) | sponge metagenome | isolation source: marine sponge | host: Mycale hentscheli | place: New Zealand: South Island, Marlborough, Capsize Point | collected 2014-11-01
CATGTTCAGTCTAGTCATTGTTTCCATAAGCTGCTGACTAAATAAAGCCAGCAGCCATTCCATCATTTCAGAATCTTGTAATCACCTCACCCACTACATCTTAATTATAGTTTAGATTATAATGTTTAATAGGTACTATAATGTAATACATTTAATATTCAATATCTAATCATCGGTAAATATATGCAAAAATTCTTGGTGTCAGCTCTTTATCTATATTCAACTCGCGATTGATTTTAGCCTACACATTATGATAACGTAATTTACCTGTGACGTCATTACACAAGTCGTTGGTACGGTATAGGAGCTACCAGACTTTGAAAAGGGTCTGACGCCAAACTAACTTAATAGAACTACTTTCAAAAGAAAAATTAGCAAAAAATAAATAAATAAATGTTCAGTACTAGAAATATACTTTCATATTGGACATCAATATTACCAGTCATAGAGATACAACCCTATAAAGAATATAATCCCAACTATAATTCAATTTTTTCTCTCATTTACACATAGCAAAGTAAAAAATTAAAATTTTAATGTCAGTATTCCACTCAATGGTGAGCTAATTATACATAAAACCTTTATTTGTGTGTCGCATGAACTTTGAAAGATGAAAGTGAATCCAAAATAATCAACACTTGCAGTAGCTACTTAGACATGAATTGTATAATTCCAAAATTCCATAATTTCTAACAAATCAATCACTGGAATTATAATATCAATTCATGTAATCTTTAAAATGTCTCAAAATGAACATTCCTGTTTATGTCATTATACTAACACCTTACACAAAATTAGGTTTATACATAAGAATCTGTTGTCTCTAAAGTCTGTTAAAATCGGCACGAGAAAACAAATGGCTTCGTCCATACATTTTGCAAAAACAACTATTAAAAAAATCAAGCTTTACTACAATAACATTTTAACATTGGTTTCCTCTTAGCAAATAGCTAGCCGTTGAGATGCAGTAATTAACAGTGTTACAGAGACTGCCTTGGGAGGTCAAGCTAAGGTTAAAATTTAGATAGCAGTAAATTATCTAATCATCAATATTATCTGCATGTGAAACAAAATTATTGCACTTGTTTTAATACTATACATATCTTATTACAAAGATTGTTATTTTACAAGAAACACCTAGTTTATATCATTTTAATCACACATATTTAGAAGTGAATAGCGTTCTATAAAAGACAGCAATTATTTTAGACTCAGTTTGTAACAAATTATAAAAAAACTTAGTCAATAAAACAGAACATTTAACAGCAAGCACTTAGTTTAAAGTGATCCCACAATGCTTAGACATTCCTGCAGTGATGGACGCTTGTCCTTGTTTGGATCGAGCATGCTATGAACTAAATCCTTCAAACCACTGGGTAGCCAGAGGCAATTACTCTGGTCATGACAATACGTTTTTTGGAGAGATGGCACATCATTAAGTGGGCTTCGCTGGCTAGAGCTCAAGAGCTCGAAGGGGTTTTTGTGACCGGCTAATTCATAGGCTAGAATTCCTGCTGCCCACACCGGCTGCTTGCTGTAGTCCAAGTATCTTCCACCACCAGATCGGGAGTTAAGAATTTCTGGTGCCAAGTGAGCTTCATTACCTCCAATGTCAAAACCTTAAATCAAAAACAACAAAAACACACCAAACACAATTAATAATTGTGAAATGAGTACCTCAGGAGCGAACTCTCGGCGCTACTATACTGTTTAGTAATAGCAACAAACAAAACAATTTAATGGCATTGCAAGAATAGGTTTTTACAAGTCTATTGAAAAGAATCTAAGTAAAAAAACGGTACAACTTTGTTGTTTTGTGGCCACAAAAATTCAATAGCTGCAATTTAAAATTATTTGATCTGCATTTCAGAAATTAATGACCAATTCAAATAGGCTAAATTAGAAGAAATATTAATGTTACTCAATTGTGAAAATCAATTTTTTCATAATCTGATAAAGAGATCAACTATTACTTTAAGTAGTTTAGTAACTTTCTGCTACTCTGACATGGTTAGGTATAGAGACTTAATTTTGTGCATTACAAATGTGAGGTACACATAATGCTAAACCATTCTTAATGAAAGCATTGTGAGTAATAGCCTATGAATGCATTTACAAAATGCCATCTCCATAATTATATTAGTTCACATTTTTTCTCAGTCTTCTTTTCTCATTAGATGTATTATCTATCTTTCACAGGCTTCTTCTACAACATCACATAATTAAATAAGGCTTGGTTGTTATTGAGTTCGATCCCAGGACTATTTGCTTCATGCACAAATTAAGAGTAAAACTAGCATAACAGTACCCATCCACAGTATAAATTGAAATGTTTGATTGCTGTTTGCTTGTCTTAGTTAAGTTGCATTAAGTGGTCCTGAGTTTGAATCCAAATGACAGCCAACATTATTTAATTTTGTAATGTTTTAAAGAAACTTGTGAAATAGAGAGAATGAGTCTAATGATATTATTATGCCATTAAGCTGAGTATATGACAAGTGCAAATTATACTTTAACACCATCCAGACAATGCATCAAGCAATGAATACAATTTCACTGTATTACTTATGTTCCTACCTTGACTGTGACGGACAGTGAAATCCTTACTATCGTCATTTATTATAAGTGACTTTTGAAAGTCACTAATCACAAGACTTCCATCCTCTTTCAAGAGAAGACATTCAAGTCTCAAGTCACGATGGACTACATGATGATCATGAAGAAAAGTTAGCCCCCTTAACACATCTTTAATCCACTCTACCACTTTACTAGGCTGAATATAGAAACAACAACAAGAAGTAGAGTAAAATTTGAACAGAATTCAATAAAGACCGCAAAATTTATTGATATATGAAACAGATAAATTACATTAGTATGTATGTATTTTGAAGAGATTAAAAGGTCATATCTATTATTACCAAAAAAAGCTAATTGTGATCCATATGGTCATGACTTAGCCTGTTAATATTCTTAAATATCTGACTGCTCACATATTGCACTATAAATATTAGATTTAAAAGTAACTTAAAATCCTCATTGGTAAGACATTTTCAAATGAATTAATTAAGCTGATATCACCGTATAAACCTTTTCACTAATAAATTGTCAGGAAATAAATTCTTAAGTTAGTCTTAACAATGTCTATAAAAGAAAAAAAAAAGAACTGCAAATAGATAAACAAATTTCTATATCTTGCTAGACTGTCTGTAGTTAATTCTGAGTCCAGTATAACTGCTTCATCATTATGTAAATATTCACAACTGCTTTGCCTAGCTGTAGTCAAAGGCATATATATCTTCTGTACCTTCTAATTTACCATATTCACCATCTAAATACCAAGTTTGCTGCTGTCAATCGAAGTCTAGTACCTCAACGGTTGACTATCCTGTCACCATTTTGATGTAAGCAAAAAACTCGGACTTCTAAAGCTATTTCATCCTGAGAGATACCGCCACAAGGAGCTATAAAATCACTTAGTAGCCAAATAGCTAATTTCTTCAGGCTATATTGTTCAAGTGAGGTAATACAGACTAAGAATCAAAACCGCCTAGTGGTTATGGCAGTGAAAAGGTTAAGCAATTACTTCATTTCCCTTTTCCATTAATGATAAAACTTTAATGACAGTTATCAAGTTCTGAACCTTCATAAAAAACAAGAATGGACCTTTCTTAATCAATGGGTTCTAAAGAAAAGCAAAGGTAAATATGTGAAAAAAATCTCAGTATGAAGGTAAAATGTGAAGGTCTTAGAAATCTTGGTTTATCATAGCTCAGTGGCTAGAGCACTAGTAGCTAAAGCCAGGGGTCCTGTGTTTTATTCCTGGTGACAACTGAATTTTTTAAATAATATTTTACCTTCACTTTCTTTAGACCCCTTTGATTGAGAAAGGTCCATTCAAACTTTCATTGACATCCTAATTAAGACAGTAATTTGTAGCACTAAGCTATCCAATTTGCTTCTCACATTTGGTCCTTCCTGAGACACCAAAGCTTCCAAGTGGTCAGCCATGTTAATTGGAAATTCATCCGTAATATAGAATAAGGACATAGTTTTGATGCTATCTTTTTCAAGTTTTTTAAACGATCCGATGACTCTAGGGTCACTTCTGTCCACAAAGAAAGCCCACATATAAATGATATTATCATGTGGGGGTAGCAGACAAAACACTTCATGTTCTTTCTGAAATTCTCTCCGAATCTACAGTTACCATGTTTACATTCCCACATAAGAAGAGAAGAGAAACAGGGCATTCATGCAACTGACTAAAAAACATGTTATTACAATTTATTGACGCTATTATTCTTGTAATATGCATGGAATCTGTGTTCATATACAATTTTTCTTCAAATATAGAGTGTAAGATGCGGAACGAACACTATAATAAAATTGTTTAAACCTCTGAAATTGGGAAAATAAATTTTTATTCCCTTCAATAGTTTACACTTCCAAGACAGTGTTGACCTTGGTGGGTACACTATCAAAGACTGGTTATAAATAACCTAAACATTCCAAATGATTTAGCACCTACACTCAATAATTTTTGCACACGCTCAACACATTGCGTGGGAAATGTGGAGTACTGTAATATAAAATATTGTGGGATTTATTGAACAAATATTTAACATAAATCACAATTCAGAAAATGTTGTGCTAAGTACATGTAGAATCTCTAAATCCTATGTGCTTGAAATATGGAGAAATAAACAAAATAAAATAATAATAACTGCAAATATTACACCTACACTTTGAAACCATAGAGGGTGTTTGAGAATCGTAACAATCTGCAACTACTTTCATTACATAATATTTATCCTTCTAGGACATGTAGAGATAAATAAAGACGAAAATATATAGCTGTAAATATTGCTCCTACACTTCAAACATACCTTAGAAGATGATTGAGAATTGTAACAATTTGCCACTACTTTCATAACATAAAATTTATCCTTCTGTGAAATTCCAGCCTTCGTGCACTGGACATGTAAAGTAAGGCAACCGTTCTTCCCACTTTCCATTGGATCACCAATAATACCACACTAAACCACAACAGCAAGTACATAACTGTATAAAAAAGTGTCCTTATTATTTTATATTACTTGCCTCTTTGTACTGGTCCAGGGTAGTAGCATAGAGCATCCTTGTCATAAATAGTTTCTCTTCCAAATTTTTGACTGCCAAGTCATTCTAAAAATGAAGAAAGTCAAAGGAATGTTAATTAACTATTTATTTCTTATATTAACATTACTGAGTAATTACAACAAAATAGCAAACCATGTGCATATCATTCTATTGCCAAGCCAACTGTAAAGTTTAGGCAGAACTCGTACCTTGAAACCAGTCTTTATACTATCGTTCTCATCTCTCAACGTCTTCAATTGCTCATCTATTTGCTTTAACTGACCCTGCTTTTCTTTCAATTCTGTATGCAACTGATCTTCTAATGTACAATTCTCGCTGATTTTGGTGTTTTCATAGGCTTACCACACATATGTACAATACAATACATCATTAAAATGCTAATTAAATTTTTAACAGAGTACATGAGTTAAACATTGTGAAATCTATAGTAATACAAATTATTAACTATAGTGAAGATATGTTCACTCAATCAACTAGAAATATGATAGGTAGTACCCCTAACTCATATTAGAATATTGAGTTATATATAATAATGTGTCCATATTTGTTCACAATGTGTATCTCATATGACGGACAGGTCTATTGCTCCTAGTAATCGTATTACGGCAGCCATTTGAAAAGGCTGGCCTTCATGTTAATAGCAATAGTAAATTGTAAAAATTATAATATTCTCTTCATGCTTCTCATCATTTCTCCTTTCTTTATCTTACACTCTTAAAATGTGCTAACATTTGTCTCAGCAATAAATGGTTTCTTTTGGTGCTTTAATAAACAACAACTACATAAAAGCTAAAATAGTAATTTTAGGTTATGACAATAATTGTAACGTTTTAATGAGGATTTTTGTTTTGTTTTTAAAGAAATAAATTATTGTCAATAAAAATTAATAGTTGTAAAAAGCAAAGTAACATAAATTAAAGAGATTCAATGCTATATATCTTTGTTCATTAAATTTTATCCAGGTTGGCTCATTAGTCCTTATACACTACTAGATTGTAAGACATATTATAGGTAGCTCAGCAACTTATACTTTTTAGCACAACTCACTACTGGGAAGTTTTATGGTGCTTTCCTGTGACTTGGAGGCCATCTTTATTCGTAATTCTGGTATGCTTTCAATGAGCTTTATCTTGAGGTCTTGCTTTTCCACACACCCAACACTATTAATACCAAGATTTCTCATCATTTTCATCATTTGACCGGCACTAGCGACCTCTAGATCTAAAGCTAATAGCTCCTTGATATGACCTGGACGTTCTTTTTTCAGATTTTCTTGTATTTCTTCAGCCTCCTTTCTCTTTTTATCAAGCACCTCTTCTTCTCTCTTCTTTCTCTCTACCTCCTGTTGTTGCATCTCCTCTTCTGCTTTCTTCTCCATTTTCTTTCGCTCTTGTTCCCTATTGGTTTCCTCTATTTTCCTACAGAGCAAACATTTTGTCATCTAACATAGAACATAGGCAAAAAAAGACATTGAGTAAAGTGCAAAATATGCTAGTCTGTCCTGCCATTTCCTAAGTTTAGGATGAGTGTAAGACAGACTGCAAGATAGTATGCCATATTCTGCACTTCAGGAAACTTATTTTACTTTCAGACAATGTGAAGGATAACTTACAAAACTGTCAATATTCCGTGGCAAGAAATAATAGGTATTATTTCCAGTGAAACTTACTGTAAGAAAGCTTTCTCGTATTCCTCTCTCACTCTTCTTTCTCTTTCTGACAACTGGTTCTTCAGATGCTGAGCAATCAGACCCTCAATCATCTTTAGCTTGGCTCTTCTTGCTAACAATTCTTTAATTGTGCCTTCAATCTTACCCCTGTACATATCAGCATTCGAATATAATCAAATACATTGAAGGTATAGCTAGAAGGCAAGAGTTGCATACATGCGCATTGCTCCCATAATTTCTTCAAGTCCTTCGAATTTAGCTCTTCCAATGGTATCATCAACATCGTAGAACAGAATTAAAATAGTGGGAGTGTATTCGACTCCACCAACTTCTTTTCTTAGCTGCAATAAAAGAGAAGTCACTAGAATACATAATAGAAATTATATATTAGAGTATCATTGCTAACTTTTAACATTTCTCATTTATAGTGGAAAGTTTTTCCCCCCCACATTTGTGATCTTTGAGAGTCTATAGGCGCTTGTGCCAGTGAATGGGTTACCTGATTCTAATGTAAAAGAACACGAACAATGCACAATAAGCTTATGATAATACTATAGAAAAATACGGTCAATTCTTATTGGTGCATAGATGTTATAGTGATAATACAGAAGCTAAACCTTATTATAAGCAAATAACATTTATTATTAATTTTGCTAAATTTACAGAGAGTAATTAGCTCAAATGTTGCTTCTTTAACAGCAAGATATTTTTTATTTATACACTGTGTCTGCCATGGTTAATATGCCCTGCATGCAAGTCCAGTCACTTTGCAAGTGGTTCTTGAGTGTTTCCACTTTGATCAATCAAATAGCTGCAAGTTTAGCAGGTAGTCTTCAGATTCTAGCTGATGATCATTCTGTTCTACATTTTGCTTATAATTGTAAAGTTAGTTTCTGCAGGTGCATCTAAATTCTAATTCTTAGCTATATGCGGACTGTTCGGGTTTCCTATTGTCTACTGGTGGAAGACAGTCACATAAAAATACATTTCACTCTATCTGCCCTTGACATACTCTCTAACCTACCTCATCAAAAGTAGATAAAGGCTCAATAAACACTCTCAAGAATGGAATATTCTCAAATTCTCTTGCCATATCCATATATATTCCTTGCACTCTGACGCATTTCTCCTGGTCTTTTCTAGTAATCTCCAGGCAAACCACCATGTTCTCCTTCTTGCAGGCTTCCTTTATTTGTCGCCAGGCACGCAAATCTTTAGGCAGCACGAAAAAATTATGTGGGGGTGGCTTTTCAGCTTGAGCCCTTTCACGAGCCAACCCAGCCGCTAAGGCTTCAGCAAGTATTAAGTCTAGAAAAGACAAGTTCGCCATCTTGTTCTTTGTTTATCAATACTCCTCCACTATAACCCCCTCTTATAATCGACGTAATGTGCGCGAGAACAACTTGTAGCCTGCGCGGAAAAGGCTATCTTTTATCGTATATTATTGTGGACGAGCGCGAAATTATGTGCCCCTGAAGGTTTTATGATCGAGGTGCATAGATTTGGTAAAGTAGCTAATACCGGTATTCATGTGTGAGGGATGTGTACATGACAATGAATACATGTGCAGTGCAAAGAGGAATGTACAGCATGAATACCAAGCTGTGCATGCCTGTCCTTTTGGTCAGACTGTTGTGACAACCATCAAGTAAAAACAACAACAACAACAACAACAACAAACTAATGGACTCATTATAGTGTTGTAACAATAATCCTAAGGATGTTTCCACTAAGTCACTGTTAAGTACACCTGAAATAGTTTTACATGAAGTAGTGGAGACATTCATTGCTGGTTGATTGGATTTAGCTGTTTCATGTGCTCAATTCATACAGGGGTGGCTTGCTGGGGAGGGAGTGGGGGGGAGTGTTAGGTGGCAGGTGGGCCATGGCCCAACAACATTAAGAGTTAACCAGCTACAAACTATAATATAACGAGTAGCAGATTATCAGTCCATTAAGGACTGGTGAAGTTTAAAGTACATGATAACAACATAATAAAGGTGTTCTTCATACAATATCCAAGTGGATGAGCCACCCCTGGACAATCAACACATATACGTTTCATATATTTTGAGTAATGAGCTGAAATCCCATTTACAACCTTAATGATAGATAGAATTAGACAAATGTGTAGTAGGATGTGTTATAATTCTATATAAGTGTAATACTGTGTTTCAATTCTCAGCATATTGAAAATCAGTAATAACAATTACTGTTGCGTGGGTGGTTGACTATCGGGTACTTAATCGCTGGTGTTCACAATTACATTCATCTTGCTGTGTCTTTCATGGAAACCATAACATTATGACAGGAATAGCAATAGATTCAAGTATTCATAATACATAATGAGAAAAAAAATTAAGCTTAACTTGGAAAATGAAGGAGCTAATCTATCTCAGTTGCAGTTATTCCACAGCAACATGTCAGTGAAGAGCACACCATACATCACGGTATACATCAATAGTGTTTAACCATAATATTCATAGCTGAATTTGTTAAATTGTGAATTAGAACAGTAGCTACCCTGCTATGATTAAATAGTGATACAAAATTATCAGTTTGGACTTGAGCAAACATAAACAACATGAAGATATACATTTTTAGTTCAAATTCATAATATGCATTGCATTATATCAATTAATGCTACTTGCTATAATCTACAATGGTGATACCTAATTTTAATCATTAGTGTGGACTTAAGCAAACATAAACATTTAAAATTATTCATGAGTAGAGAGCACAGCTGGTAGGCCACCCATTTTCTTGTGGTAAAGGAGACTAAAACAAACAAACAAAAAAGACGATGTTTTTCGATCTTCTGTTGGCTGGTATACTAGGAATAGGAATCCTGTTAATCTTGCATTACTTGGGTAACTTAGGAACTGTACGAAATCAACTTTATCAACCACGAGTTACAGCGAGGAGACATTTTTATATCAAAAACTTGGAAAAAAGGGAGTATAGAATACGATTAGTCAAGGAATTAGTAAACAAGTTCAAAGATTTTCGCCAAAGTACATCCCAGTTTGCTCTAATATTCCTACTAAGATCAGAGGAGAGCAGAAATTGGATTTTCACCATCAGAAGTGGTCATTATTTAGGGGAGAAACATCCCAATCCTTATCCGCACTTCCATTTTTACAGAAACTTTATATTGGCTCGGCCAACACCGACAAGTCACGCCGAAGAACTCATACTGGATAACTTGGAGTTTTATACTACGGATGTACTCTCTAGAAAGGATGTTATACTTCTCTACACGTGGCTAGAACCTTGCCAATTGTGTGTGTTCAGAATTGTTCAAGCTTTGAGCGCATACACTTCTTCCCATCTGATAATGATTATGTATACAGTTAAGCTTAGGACTAACTTACAACCACTACTCAATGCTGGAATGGAAGTTTACAGGGTGCCCTATTATGCATCTTTACCCCATCCTTCATTAATATTCTAAATGTCCTTTTAGGACAATTTTTTGCCACAGTTTCTAATATATAATTTTGTATTCACAATTCTTATTAAAAAAAGGACTTATTTACAAATTGACAATAATTATAATAAGTAATAATAATAAGTAATAATAATAATAATAACAATAATAATAATAATAATAATAATAAGCAATGCTCATATTTCTCCTTTAGGGTTTGGCTATTAAAGGTTGTCACATTTTGGAACTTTTTGGTTAAATTACTTTCAACAGTTACTGCATTTTGTGAAGTCATTTCCTCAAAATTTAATGTAGTACTAATTCATGTTGAGGTTATTATTTGAAGTGAATTGAATTATCCTATGATACCAAAAGCAGGTGTTGTATAAACTGCTGAAATTACTTGCTATTCTTTCATTTTTGATACCCCTTCACCATGGAGCTTTTTATTTTATTCAATTCAATGATAATGGGTGTAATCCATTCAATAAAAATTGAATGATTGGAGCTAGGTAAATCCTATCAATAGTGATGAAAGCATACTCTCAGCTTGTTTTATGAGAAAACTTCAAATGAATCAAAACAAAAAGTAGACAAATTGTCACCAGCACAAAATAAAAGGACATTTATCATATCCCTTCAGCAGTTAGTTATTTAATTTATTTTTTTGTCTAAGCAAACTCGTGGTAATAAGTGCTCAATCAGCACTCAAAAACACCCCCCTCCCATATTTATGTTTGGGCGGCATATCTCCCTAAAATGAAATTAACTATTTTGTTTATTATATAAAGTGGAGAATGTGCAACGGGCTAGATAAAGGTTAGCCTGTAATCTGTATTACACTAATTTTAGTTACTTACTCCCCTGCTAAACATCACTAGTAGTACTTGGTATAGGTAAAGAATCGTCATTTTGACAAACAATGGTGTGCTTCATATTAAACTAATGTGAGCTAATAAACAAGTGGGCTGAAACTGATCTTTTGGCTTGTGTTAATCATGGAAGAACCTTCTGTTCAACCGGCTTTACTAGAAGCCACCCCGTCCAGTACGGCTTTGAGCAACCTGCCTTCCATATTTGACATTATGATGGATCCTCGTCAGTCTCTAGACGACATCGAGTCGTATGTCTTGGCAGATCCATCTTGTGTCAAGTCCGCGCACCCACAGAGCGGCTGTTCTCCACTGCACGAGGCTGCCAGGAGGGCTGATACTAGGCTCATACGGTTTTTCTTGGACCAAGGAGCAGAGATAGATGCCAGAAGCAGCTCTGGGGAAACCCCTCTCATGACAGCCAGTGAGGTACAATCTAACTGTACTAATACAGAAATTTTAGACACAATTTTGAGGCTTGGAAATTCTTGTCCCTTTACTTATTTACTTTTTTTTAGCATAAACTGTAACTATGTGGAGTAGTTGCCCTGATTAACTCCCAAACTTTAGAACTCTATGGGACAGTTTTTCGTAGCTATTTGAAAGTCCATTTGATGTGAATGAATTGTACTGAATATCCAATATTTACTATGTACTGCTTATGCGTAAATACCAAGTTTCTCGTGCAGTGAACACTTGTATAACCTGGAAGGAGGGAGGGGGTGTAATAACCCAATGTGTTAACTATGAACATAAGTGATATTGGAAATATATTGCCTCAAGCCACATCCTATTATTTTAATTCATTTCCTAACACAGTGTCTAAAGTGACATTCATGTTTTGGGACCGGTTGAATAGCTGCTATTTCATATTTACTTTTTCTTCCTACAGTATATTGTTTGATTCTATAGCTTCTTGTAGTTTAGCAGTTTTCCAGCTGCACTGAGGATGTGTTTCCTACACACTTACAGCATACAGTCAGTCATATACACGCATAGTCATTGGGATGGTTGCAGGGGAGGGAGGAGTAGTGATCCTAATGTTTATCCAGTTAGTAATGACATAATAGGACTAATTCTTATGCCACGTTTCAACCAAGTTTGCTAGTCTTCTTCAGGTATAGAAATACAGTATACTTTGATGGAAAAAATCATTAGATATATTTTCAAGTGGCAACATGTCAGTGAAGAGCGCACATAGTGACATTTTTACTCATACTTTACTTTAGAGAATTATGTTGGCTAGGCTTCTTACCATTAATATGGAATTAAATAGTCAGAACATAAAGTCATTAATGCACTCATTACGCATCCACACATACATGCTTTCATGCAGTGAAGTAAATATGTCACATGTGTGTGAAGCTATAGGGTGTAAGGGTTTCTTGGTGTAGTGGTTATCACGTCTGCTTTACACGCAGAAGGTCTCGGGTTCGAACCCCGAAGAAACCTTGGGATTTTTTTTTTTTGCCTTTTTTTTTTTTTGTTCTGGTTGTCTTCATTCGTCATTTGTGCTCAAGCACACCACTGGTATTATTCACTTTACATTGTCTTTTTTTTTATATTGTCTTTTTTTTTTTATATTGATTGTTGATGTCAGGAAATAAATTTTATAAAAATTTTTAGTGGTATGATTTGCGGGCTTTTTTTGGACAACCAGATTTTATATGTATCATATAATTTTTTATTCTTTTATCATTATTTTGGCAATTAGATATTCTCAGTTGAATATTTAATATGAATTTGTTTGTGTGACTTCTTGTAATGGAAATGGTTACACTTGAGACGATATAAATACTCTCAGGTCATCCTAACCCACCTCCCCCCCTCCCCTTTGTCCTTTGTTTCTTCTTTTCTTTCCATACATGCTGGCTAAGTTTTAATCATCTGTATCAGAATTGCTGGGTCAAGAGAGTGAGCAGCTGGATGTCTTTGTTTTTAAACTTGCTAAAACAACTTTACTGTTAAAATCAGTTTAATATACTTCATTTAGCTTATTATATGTTGGCAAACCTATTTGGAAGTGAATTCCGTTTTCAGGACTAACTTGCTTGTTACAACTGTTCTATTGGGGGAACCACTAGTTTATTTAAGAATGTAGCATGACAAGCTAATAAAATACAATTGGTTTGTTGTTGTTGTGTGTCCTTTGTGTTGTATGTTCCATAGAGAGGCAGTCTGTATGCAGTTCACAGTCTGGTGGAAGGCGGGGCCAGTTTAACTGCTGCTAACAGTACTGGGAGGACTCCTATTCATTATGCAGCTCTCAGTGGAGCCGTGTAAGTCCAAGTTACTAACTTCTTAGAGTGTGGACAGATTCATTAAGAGTTAGTCAGTTAAATGATTGTATATATTAGCTTATTTACTCACTGTGGATGGAATTTATTGTATATTGAAAGATAGAACATTATTTGAAGTTGCGGGCACCCGTTGGTCCCACACTTGTATATTCAATTGTTGATTACTTTCACCGCGTATGGTACATACGTATGTTGATTTCCTTTTTTGCGTTATAGTTAATACCTCAATGGATGCATAAGTAAACTGTAATTACTTGTGTGTATACATGGCAGCCACTAAGCCAACACTACTAACCAACATAATTTAGCCACTGTGCAAATATCCTATTCCCACTTCACCATCAGTCATCCAGTGTATGTTTCACATGTGTTAGGTTCACTCTTCAACTTGACCCACGCTTCAAAACTTTTAAATTGAATATCGTTAAAAAGTTGTTCAAGGGACTTCCCACTCTTCAGATTAAAATGTGTGTCCAACTTTTTTTAAATTTATTACACTAGACTTCTCTTTCTCATATCACTAACAATGCACACTACCCGTCAGTCAGTGCTGAGAGAGCTAGTGGCAGGTGCAGCTGCAATATTTTTTAAAATTTAGTTTAAGTTTCTGAAAAACTGCCCCAGTTAATCGAGGTTTCTGCAACTGTGATGACCGGATAAATGGGTTTTTAAACTTAGAGTACACTGTACATTATTATCGATTTCCACAAGAAGAATTATTCTACACCTTTTGACAATAGAATGACAGTTCACATCCACTAAGATCTCAGCCACCTTTAATACCAGTATTTAAAATTTTAATCCTTTTTGCTGGCCAAACCCTGTAAATATAAGGGTAGAAAAACTTTGGTTGGTGTTTTCGTATATGTTCATACTCGGCTATGGTTGCTAAGGAAGTTGCTGTGCAATATGTCGTTAGGAATGTTTACTAGTGTTTAGGTACAAACATGAGGGTCAATTTGAAGTTAGCGGTGATTTTGAGTTGATAGTGGGGTTTAACTAGTTAAAGTCAATGAATGGCAATTAAAAGGGTAAAGAGTGACAGTTGTGTGTGAGTTACGTATGTATGAAGTGTGATGGTTTTACTAAACCATCACATTTTATGTTAGTGTGGTAATTGAGTATTGATGGTAAAGGGTAGTGACCTATAGGTAAAGATAGTGTGATTATTAGTAAAAGATAAGGGTGGCATTACATAGAAATTGTAGTGGAGTGGCATACTTGTGGCGGATGCAAGTGAAGGTAAATGATGAAAGAGGATCAGAGTGAAATAAGTACTCAGTAAGTGCTGAATGACTTCTAAGTGGATAATAATAGTGGCTGGAGTGGATAAAGCTGTCGGTAGAAGTTTATACGTTGCTATGTGTACATAGTTAGGGAGAATGGACTGTACATAGTAATTGAGTTAATGATAGTAGAATGTGTATGGAAAAATATTTAGTCTGTATATGTATATTATATATTATTATTTTTAATTCAGACATATTCTGCACTATCTTTCTGAAGTGGGTCAACTTGACTTCAGAGCTGTAGATTACGAGTGAGTTGACTAATGACATATATAGGAGTTTGTATTAAGTAATTACATATGGTGGTGATTATGTACCAGTGGCGTAGGAAGTGGGGGAGGCTCCAGGGGCTGCCCCCCCCCCCCCACAATAATTTTTTTGGTATAACTTAAAATGTGATGTCTCACATGAACATTGCAAACCATAAAACACATGCCATAATATGAGCCCACCCGTACCGAAACATCTTCCTGCAGCACTGTGTGCTTATGTAGTACAGTTGACTAATATACACATTGTCCCATCATTGTACGTACATACTAACTAGCATTGTTCTTTTATGAGTGGGCATTATGTCAACATTATAAATACTTGGTGACAAAGGTGTATATAGACTTAAGAGTTAGAGGTGCCAGGATTTGGTATGCTGTCACATGTACGTGTAAGTGTTCTGCATGGGGTAACATGAGTTTGTGTTGTGTGTTGCTAGAGGTAACTCACCACTCCATCTGGCCATATATCATAGACACATGGAGTGCATCAAATACTTCCTCAGGAGTAAGGTGAGTATTTAATTGTTATTATGTACTACCCAATACTCGCCACACAGTAGTGCTTCATGTGCTAGCTTTACAAATTGGGAATATCGTAACATTACGTATTTATAGCCTTTCTTACATTCTTATTTATATACTTATCACTTTGTTCAATTGCATCACTTTCCCTCTCCTGCTCTCTTACACCCCGAACCTTTTCCTCTCTCCGGCTCCTCTTTTTTAGCCATAGATTCCCTGCCTCCTTGGTTATTCTTTTGTTCTTCTCAGTTTCTCTTTCCTTCTATCTCATGATTGTGGACTTAAGCTTTATAAAACTTTGCATTCCTTCATCATCTTTTGCTGTCCTTACCTGCTCTTAGCGACATCTAGTCTTTGTTTCCTTAATCGCTTCTACTAAATATGATGTGTATTAACCCATTCAGTTTGTGGCACCCCTTTGCCAGCCCTACTCAGCTGATGAATGATTCATTAATACACACCTTCGTTGTCGTAGTTGCTGACACACAAGTGACTTATGATCATATAGATTGATATACTCCGTAATATTTCACTCACACAATCAATGGTTCATTGTCACATCAGTTTCTTAGACACCTAATAACACCCTGCGAACTATTATTATTGAAGTTGCACATGTAATATATGAAATCAGCTGCATTGTTGCAGTCATCCTTACTGCTTGTAATGTAAGAATAAACTTAATCATTTGGTGACAGTTGGTAAAGGGTCACTTGATACGCACAAGTATGTTTTTGTCGTGTCTACAGCGAGTGGATCGATGTGCTGCTAACAAGAAAGGTGTTACTCCAATGCATTTGGCAGTTAAGCATGCTAGCAGGTTAGTGAATAGCTGTTCATGCATGGAATGTATTACTGGTGGGAAAATAATAGAATTTCATGCAATATTGATTATATTCCATTGACAGCAATGTATATGGCATTATTCTAATTAGCCCAACAGTTTGTGTTTGTGTTGTTTAGTGTTTACATAATTTTTCCCTATAGTAATGAAGCAAAGTTGTAATATTCACTGTACTCACCAGTAAACTTTCATATTTGAGTCATCTTTTTTTTTCCCTAAATTATTGTATTTCAAGTTCTTTGTAGCTTCCAGTAAATTGCACATTGAGTATAGGTGAAGTTTGACCTCTTCAGGTATTGGGCATGTCAGAAGTTTGAGGTTGGGACTTACAATTACGCAAAATATAACCAGGGAGAAGATTGCATTGCATCAAAACAATGTTATGTTAAACAAACAAACAAACAAACAAAACAACAGCCATAGAATATATTTATTTCTTCATGACACCATTGTAATAAAACTAATAATGTTCATCATACCTACATACACATGTAATTCAAATTACAGAAGCTGAAGGTGTATTCAGCACTATTTATTCCTAATACTTAACTACTTTACTTCCTCCCTGCTCTAATGAACATAAGAGTTACAAACTGTTAGTAGAATTTACTTAGAAAACAGATTTGGTGGGCAGTTCATGCAGTTAAGTTTGAGTGAGCAGCTGCAAGTTTCAAAAAAATTTTTTTGTACAGCTGCATTTTTATTAGGTAATTATTCCTTACCTTAATTGTATGAAGCTAGCAAATGCCATCCAGAATTAGTAAGCTGAAGGCTATTAAAACTCTTAGGAGGTAGGTGTGTGGGTA
>WLWI01002118.1_pt1 | contig 17139 bp, 30 predicted proteins | sample 6701501 | NCBI WGS metagenome assembly WLWI01 (sample SAMN12718690, study PRJNA515312) | sponge metagenome | isolation source: marine sponge | host: Mycale hentscheli | place: New Zealand: South Island, Marlborough, Capsize Point | collected 2014-11-01
TGTTATTCCGTGAGTGTGATGAGGTGATTCTATTAGCACAGTCTGTCAGGATGGACCGAGTGTTGACTTAACTGCTTTAGCAATTGTGCTAATTCCGGTAATAAGTTTGTTACGACCTTCATCGTCAAACTTTAAATTCTTTGGTGAGTACCCTATTTCATTCATATTAAATTAGATTTGTCACAAAGATACTAAACTTTTAAGGAATAAATTGTAGATTTATCATCTAATAAGAGGGATGTATAATACTTATTCAACTCTCGTCTAAATTATAATTATGTCAACAATCTCTTCTCCTATACTACTACATATTTACAGGGTTACTTATTATAAATAATATATTGGAATTCTTCTTTTAAATCGACATTATCGACATCTTATTAATAATCAGTTAGTTATAAATTAATAACCGACATTAAACGACAGAATATCAGCATCTAATAACATCTGCCCTCTTAGCTCAATTGGATAGAGCAACACACTTCTAATGTGTAGGTTTCAGGTTCGAGTCCTGAAGGGGGTACAAAAAAAAGAGAGGGTAATCACTCCCTCTCTCTAAATCAACTATCAATCAATCAACACTATCTGAAGAAACCTTTACGTCCTTCTGACAATTCTACTCCATCAGCAATCATATTCACCTTCTGAATTTTCTTCATTGATGACTTCATCTCTACTGCTTCTTGGATACCTGAGATTCCAACAGGTCTATCATTTACAAGGCGACCATTCTTAACAGTCAGACCTCCCATACTTTTAAACTTTTTCATACGTGTATTTTATGTTTATACTTATTAGTCCTATAAATAAAATAAGTTCTCCGTAGTCGTATTCATCATCTATTGAGTACCAACTCCAACCTAACGCAAAACCTATGCGTACCCTGTTATGTATTTCTACGATATAACTCATTCCCAAAGATACAAAATTTTTATCAGACATATTGAACCAAAAGGTTCTATGGGGCGCTGCGCTGACGAGCCGCTGACAGAACCGAAAAAAAAAATTAGGGGTGGGGGTCAAAAAAAAATAATCGCATCCGGATTTTTTGGCGTTTTATTTTAGCCCTGTGTACCTGTGTCCATAGTGCGCTCCTGCTCCTGCTCCTGCTCCTGCCTGTATCACGATTGCTCCGCTCGTATCCCGTCCTGCTCCCGTCCTGCTCCCGTCCTGCTCCGGTCATAACCCGAACCAAAACTGCACCGGTTCAAGTTTGTGTCCTCAAAGACACTTTGCAAAAAGTACGAGATGCACAGAGACATCTCTTAGCCTCTGCACGAAAATAAATTCACCTAAACTTTTCATAGTGAACAGAAAATCTTTTCACTTAATCCTTTTGTATTAACGAGAATTAGACTATATTTGCACAGAGGGGAAAGATATGTACCTCACAAAAATTAAGTAAGTAACTGAAAATCAATTAATTAACACTAAAAATTACAAATTATGAGCAATTTATTATCAATCGAAACAGCCTTTCTAAACCTACCGCAGGTGAAAGCACAATTAAACTTAACCGACATCAAACGTATTCAACGTTCAATTAAGAATGCTCAGAAGAGCAAATTCGGTCATACAATGAAGATGTCTAAACTCGTAAATGAGGCAGTAACATTCTTTGAATCGACAGAGGGAAAAGAGTTATTTGCTGAAGAGGGAATCGAATGGAGCAAAAAAGATTTCGGTCTTAAGGTATTCGGATGGCAAAAATCATTCTTCTACAAGGTTATCAAGGCAGGTAAATTAGACCAAAGAATAGTAGATGCCTTCAACGAGATGTGCGATGCCAATGGCGAAGATGCACAGAGAAGTATTGCCGGTCTTTTAGAATTCAGCAGAGACATTGATTTAGATTCGTTAGAGCATAGCGAGGATGCTACAGAAGAACAGATTGCCGAGGCAGAGCAGGAAGCAATTACTGAAGCAGTAGAGAATACCACAGAGCGAGTTGAAACAATTATAACTCTATCGTTTAAGAATCCAAATGGTGACAATGTCGCTTGGAGAATCGATGCAAATGGTGAAGTATTTACAAGAAACACTCAAGCACAAGTACAGGAAGTACTTGCAATGATTAACGGACAATTAAGCTAAACTAAATTAAACTAAACCGGAGTGTCCTTGAGGACACTCCAAAAAACCACAGGATTATGACTACAAATTTAGAAACAGGAATTCAGTACAAAGACATCTACAACAATGATGATGCCTACAATACACGTGAAAGAGGAGTTATCAACGGATACCATTCCACTAAGCAAAGAGGATTCAAGGAATTGCACAAGGGCGCTAAGAATACAGATATCGCTCAGCTAAAAAGAGTTGACCGCAAAAATCTTATCAGCGTTTTGAATGGTGATTTTATGAGCAAGTTTACTATCGGTTTTGAAGTTGAGAAAAACAATTTCAACAGAAGCGCTACAAAGCCTTATCCATTATTCGCAGGATTCGAAAGAGATTCATCTTGTGGATATGAAGCGGTGACCAACATCATTCCTTTGCTACCTGCCGGACATTGGAGAAACAAAATTTTCTCTTTGATGTTCGATGCTAAAAAAGTTATTGACGATGCCTTTAGCCCAAGTAACCATAGATGTGGTGGTCATACTACAATCGGTGTAGAGGGGATGACCGGTGAAGAGGTTGCAAACGCTATGCGTAAGAATGTTGGAATCATCTATGCATTATTTCGCAAGAGATTGACAAACACTTACTGCTATGCTAACCTGCAGATGGATTCAAATTTCAGAGGTACAAGATACCAAGCGGTGCAAATCAAGGATAATGTTGTTGAATTTCGTCTTGTGTCAAGATTCCAATCTGTAAAGCAGATGTGGAGACGTTACGAGTTGTTCTACATCGTTTTGGACTTTAGTATAAACAATCCAAACGGAAGCCATAGCGCTTTGCTTAAGAGATGTTTGCCGGTAGTTAAATCTATGTACAACAATGATATGGAAAAGGTAAACGAGATTATGACAATCGCAAAAGGATTTCAGAAGTACTTGAAGACCGGAAAGATTAACAGAGCGGTTGTGAGATGGGTTGACCCTAACCGCTCTCAACAGAGCCAATGGGATAACGAACTCCGGAGAAACGGATGGAGATGATTCTCTAACGCAGGGAGTGTCCTCGAGGACACTCCTCCTGTATCGGAATGTGTATTCCGGCTGATGATTCCAAAAGGATGAAACAGGAACAATAAAATCAAATTAAAATGAAAACAAACGAATTAATTTTTGGACAGAAAAACATCAAAGACATTTTTGCAAACGACAAAAGAGTAGATGAAATTCTAATCACCACAGATGCTGAAGCATTTAATATGACCGAGGGATTCGATACAGATAACCTTGATTGGGTTGAAGTAATTGACTTTGGAGTAAAGAACATAATCGCATATGCTTGTGGATACCAATTTCAAAAGGTAGCCTTTGAAGATGTTACCGCAGTTAACATCCGATGGACAGACGTTGATGATGTAGAAACAATCGTTAACAAGAATGGCTCTTGGGCGCACAAAATATAATCTTAATTAATAACCGGAGTGTCTTTAAGGACACTCCACAAAACCATAATAAAATGAAATCAATTATCAAAATCACAGGAAAATTATTATCAGTATTAACTGCCTTATTCGTCTATTCGTGTGCGGCAAGACTAATGTACGCAATGTATGGAGACCTTGACTCGTCAGTAGTCAGCCACATTTACTATGTAATCGTGTGCTTGTTTCTTATGTTCTTAACGTACGTGTCAAGCGTGTTGTTTTACTCTGAACTATTCAAGAAATAATATGGAGCGCAAGAACTATTACAAGGTAAGGTATGCCGGGAAGCTAATCAAAGTTATCCCGGCTCACTCCAAATGGGAAGCCATTGACCGCATCTACAATGATAACATCAATGAATATCCTTGGATTAAACGAGACAAGTTAACCGCAGTAAAATCAAAATAGAACTATGGAATTCACTTTCACTAAAGACGAACTATACCATCTCATTAGAGGTGTTGAAACAGACAAAGCGAGAAGATGGGACAAGACAACAGACAGAAGACTATCAAAATTATTAACCAAATTAAAAGGACAGAATATGAAAGCGACAATTCAATTTGAGACCGGTCAGGTAAGCTACGGAAAAGGTAAAGGTCTTTGGACATTGACCAAGGAGTTTAAAGACCACAGGCATATGGATAATTTCATTGCATACATATGCAAGAGCAAGAACTATTTGTTGGACGAGGTATGGTACGAATCATATCCATTCAATGAGGGTGACACGTACTACACAATCGAAGAGACGATGAACTATGGTGAGTACAAGTTACTGATAGATAACCAAGAGAATCCTCAGCGATATGTCGTTGTTGAATCTTGTTGGGATGATGTCAGCGAGGAATTGTTTGACGAGAATCCAAACAGATATATGACTTGGTCACGCAAGAAGGCTAACGAGTACGCAGAAAAACTAAACGAAGGAACAATCAAAATTTATTAATCAATTAAATACAATCACAATGGAAAATTCAACATCAGTAATCAGTAAAATCAGAATGGCAATCACAGATTTCTCAATGCTACAAAGCGAAGAATGGAATCCGGATGAAGACTCGTGTCAAGCAAGTATAGATAACCTTGAAGATGCAGTAGTACAACTCAACGAAAACGTAATGTGGTTCAACAAGTTTGTTGACTACGTACAAGAACAGGCAGGGAACACGTACAACGAAGCCTGTAAGTACGCAGATGAGTACGCATCAAACGAAGAAAGGTAAAATAATATTAGGTTATGTCTAAATTTAGTCTTACCTTTGTGTAAATCAATTATAAATCAGAGGTCGGTGTCTTCAAAGACACCCCTCGCAAATCAAAATCACTATGTGTGTAATTATTATTAAGCAGAAAGACAATGTAATGTCTAATGAAATCGCTAAGACTTCAGCGAGAATTAATCCTCACGGATTAGGAATTGTATGGCTCGACACGTTCGAGGTAACATACCACAAATCAAACGAGTACAAAGAACTATTAACCAAGCGACCATTCATTGCGCATTTTAGATATGCAACTGTCGGTAAGATTGGATTGTCCAACACTCACCCATTTAGATGTGGAGTAAAGAAAGACGAACTACTAATGCAGAATGGAACTATCAAGGGACTTGGAACTGCTGACGAGTGTGATAGTAAGGTACTTGCCAAGGCTCTTGGTAACGTAGCACGTAACACTTGGAAGACTGAACTTGAAAAGTATGACTCACGTTTTGTGAGTATCAACACTCGTACTCGTTCATTCCAAATCTACAATCGTAACCTGTATACTTATCGTGATGGCATTTGGTATTCAAAAGCCAACGTACTTCAAGACAACTTGGTTGCGGTGTATGGAACTTTGAAGAAGGGATTCAACAACTACCATACTTATCTAACTTCATCAAAGCATATCGGTGCAGGTAGAACTCAAGACAAGTATCCTTTAATTGTTGATGGACTTCCTTACCTATTAAAAGACAAAGGCTTAGGACACAACGTAAAGGTTGATGTGTTTAAGGTTAGTGATACCACGTTCAAGAGTTTAGATATGCTTGAGGGTCATCCAAGATGGTACAAGCGTGAAGAGATACCGGTGAAGATGAACAACGGAAAGACTTTAACCTGTTGGATTTACTTCAATCCAAAAGAAAGTAATACAAACCAAACGTTTGTTGAATCGTATGAGCAGTCATCACGATACGTAAACACTTTGTTTGATGATGTCACCGATGAGGTGAGTCACGATGCGATAGATATAGGATGGGATGACGAACACTTCCCAACTAATGACACACCTACCTGTGTAGATTGTTACAACGATGTAACGTTCGATGGGTTTTCAAACTACTATTGTTCCTCCTGTGGTGGTTGGTTCAAAGAGGATGAGGTCTTAAAATTCCAAGACTAAATCCGTAATGCGGGAGTGTCTTCAAGGACACTCCTGCTTTTATTAATCTATAAATAAAATAAATTATGATAAGACCCGAGCAAGGAGTTAGGCACACTATCGAATCAATTAGTAAAATGAATATGACTGAGGTCAATGAAGCAATAGCCAATGAGAATTGGTCAAGACAATTCGTTATGAATTTGTTATGCGACCACAGGGAAAAATTAAAAAAACAAATGTTATGAAAATAGAATTATCAAGAATCAAAAGAATCGCAAAGGATATAAAAGCAGATGACGAATGGGTTAACGATAGTCATTCGGCAGCAGAGCATCAGGGAGTCAAGTCAGGACTTGATATCTTAGTCAGTCACCTTGAGCATACTAAGGAGGTTGAGGAGGTTAAGAGTCCTTGGTTTCACAAGGCAGATAAGGTATGTATTGGAGGTTATTGGTATGTAAAAATATCAGACATAAAATTAGGAAGTGTCTAAATATTTTATTACTTTCGTATAAATCAATTAAATTAAATCATATGGCAAGACTATTAAAAAGCACCGGAGAGGTCATACAAAACGTAGATGTCTCCACATTAAAAAAAATGCAGGACTTAGTGGAAGGTTACATAGAATTCGTTTATGTAGGCAACACAATCTTAGTGGTGAACGAAGAAGGACTGCTGAACAATCTCCCACACAATCAACAAGCAAGTAACATTAGCCAACGTCCATTAGTGGGGGACGTTATTGTGTGTAGTGTTGCTGAAATAAATTAAATCAATTATGAAACATTATATCATAGAAGAAATCCAACGGCTAAAAATGTTTGAGCCGAACAACGTTAAGAAGATACAGAGACTACAACAACTATTAGATGTAGAAGTATACACAATCAAAGAGATGCAGGAGACAGGCACAATGTATATCAGAAATGATTTCGAAAATCTTTATGCAGGTGAAAGCCCTGAACTAAACTCTACTTGTACAGATGTTATTAGGTATGCCGGTGGTCATTACATTCAGATGCTACGAAGCGGTAAGTACTTAGTGAACTACATAGGAGGAGTGAGAGGCAAGAGGTCTGAGAAACTCGAAGAGATTGAACAATTAATTTTTAACAACTACTACAATGAATAGCAAGGAAAGAATCAAGGACATAACAGACAAGGTCTGTGAAATGTTACAACAAAAGAACGATGACTACGGGAACTCAGCACTTGACCCAATAAATATTTTCAGCCACGGGAATGCGGTGAATAGCTTACGTGCAAGGATAGACGACAAGTTAGCGAGGATAAAGAACGTAGGAATAAATGACTCAACAGAGGATACACTCTTTGATTTATGTGGATACCTTGTGCTACTAATCATAGCAGAAGAGAACTCTAACGAACAAATCTCAAAAGATTATGAGATATGGACAACAACTAAAACTTAATCGTATGGCACAATCAAATCACTACTGCAAAGTAAAGTCTACATCTCGTGAAAGAGGTGGAGAAGTAGTGTCTTCAAAGACACTCGAAACCAAGGAAGTATTAAATGAATTATTCGAATCGTTCTCACAGATATTTAGTGGGGACTTAACACAATTAGAATCAAATGAAAGCAAAGATTTTTAATAATTATGTAGAGAAAGTTTGCGAACTATTCTCTATAGATGAAGACACTCTATTCACTAAGTCAAAGCGAAGGGATATAGTGGATGCACGTCACCTGTTATATTATGCCTGTTACATTAGACCAATGAGGCTCGTGTACATACAAGAATATATGGCAGAGAAAGGATACCTTATTAATCACTCTTCAATTATCCACGGAATAGATATGGTAACGAAGAAGATAAAAAAAGATAAGGACTATGTTAACGTAGTAAAAGAAATACAACAATGCATTATAGCTTAGAAGATATTTGGACTCAAGCAACTGAAGATGGCTACGCAGTAGATGTTAGTGGCGATGGATACAAGGCACGTATAGTGTTCGGTATCAAGATAGTTAAAGATGATGATACACAGGAGATATTCATACTGAATACAATGAAGGGCGGTGACTTTTATATGCCGGTTCTTCCTGAGGAAATAAATCTTTTTACAGAAAAAGGTTGGAGGTATGGTGCTTATGTTATATCTTTGTCTAACTATCGTACAAAACTTGATAAGGTTGAGCAGTCAATAAAGAAAGAAGTCAACGGCAGAAATTCCGTGAAGCAACTTTCAATTCTAAAGTCAAGCAGAGAAAGAATCCTCAAGCGATATGCAGTAATCAATAATAAATTAAATCAATTAAATTAAATCAAATGGCAAACGCAAAAAAGAAATCAGTATTTGAAACCTTAAATGGAATCAACGTAAACAAGTTTACAGAAAAAAAGAATGGACTTACTTACTTGTCTTGGGCTTGGGCTTGGTCAAAAGTAAAAGAGAATTATCCTGACAGTACGTACACCGTGTACGAAAATGAACACGGAATGATTTACCACACAGACAACAGGTCGGCTTGGGTAAAGACAGGAGTTACAATAGAAGGTGCAGAACACATAGAGTATCTTCCTATTATGAACTATAGCAACAAGTCTTTAGCAATGGATAAGCTAACGTCAGTCGAGGTTAACAAGGCAGTACAACGTAGTCTTACTAAAGCAATTGCACGTCACGGGCTTGGACTTTATATCTATGCAGGTGAAGACTTACCGCAAGATGAGGTTGTAGCTAAGCAAGAAGAGTTAGCAAGTAAGGTGTCTTCAAAGACACCATCGAAAACAAAACCGGCTGCGAGTGACCGCTTTCCGTTAAAGAAAGGTGACGAGAATTGGGACAACGTAATGAACTTTGTTAGAGATAACAAGGCACAAGGCGTTAAGAAACTAACTGATTTGATAGCTAAGAAGTATATCGTATCGGCATCTGTTAAGACATCTGTTACTAACCTTGTAACCGCTAAGAAGTAATGGATATATTAGAGAAGTTAAGAGACGACAAAGAATACTACGGAGCATTTGGAAAACAATACCTTTCCAATTCAGACATAGGTACACTACTCTCCAATCCACAGGAGTTTGGTGTGAGCAGACCCGACAATGCAAACTTTGCTAAGGGTAGATACTTTCACCAACTAATCCTTGAACCGGAGAAGGCAGCGAAGGTAGAGTTTGTTGATGTATCTTCACGTACAACTAAAGCATACAAAGAGTTTATTAAAGACAACGATGTAGAGTTTGCCTTACTTAATAAAGAGGGCGAGGAACTTAGAGGGTTGGTTAAAACTATGATGAACAACTTAGATATGTATGAACTCATAGCCAACACCAACAATGAATATGAAGTGCCAAGCATCAAGGAGATAAAGGGAGAGATGTGGAAAGGCAAAGCGGATATCGTTCATCCTGATATGCTCATTGATATTAAGACTACCGGAAATATAAAAGATTTCAAGTGGAGTGCAAGGAAGTACAACTACGATAGTCAATGTTATATCTATCAGCAATTGTTTAACAAGCCTCTTATATTTATAGTGGTTGATAAATCAACAGGGATGTTAGGTAAGTTTGTTCCCTCTGCGGATTTTGTTTCAAGAGGTGAGGAGAAAGTAGAGAAGGCTATTGAAGTATACAGAAATTTCTTTTCTGAAGATGCGACAGAGGATATTAACTCATACTATATCAATGAAATTCTTTAGGAAGTTATTTAATATAAAAGTAAAAAGGCGTGTGATGTGGTTAGAAGTTCCAATGGACTGCACTACACGTTACGAAAAGGATAACGTTATCCTTTCGACATTAGAAACATTGGAGCAAACAATTAAAATCAATTAACAATGGCAGAAGAGAAAATTTTTGCAGATGGGTTTATGTTTAAACCTAAAAGAGACGATGCTCCTGAGTGGGTACTCGGAAGATTATCAATCAAGGTAGAAGATGCAGTCGCATTCCTTAAGGCTAACGCCAAGGGTGGATGGGTAAACATCGACATCAAGAAAGGTAAGAGTGGTAAGGAGTATTGTGAATTAGACACGTGGCAGCCTAACAAGGCAGCCAATACCGAGGCAGCGCCTCAGGTAGCAAGTGCTGAGGATACAGGGCTACCCTTTTAATACCAATTAAGAAGCAAAGAGAGGGGTGTCCTTGAAGACACTCCTTTTTTTTGCCCTTAACAATGTCGAGTCTATTCGTTCCATATACACTATAGTAAATAGTATACTTATTCTCTTTCTTCCTATTAGGTGAAGAAAAAAACGACATAACCGACACTACTACTGAGTATCAGTAAGTTACAAAATTAAAATCAACATTAAATCGACACATAAATGGCATCAGACATCACAATATTTAAAAACATTAAGGAAACAGAAGCACCATTTCACAGGGATGCATCGGTTGTCCTTGATAGAATAAAGAACGGAGCGCAGAAGGAATTGGTAAAGCGTATACGTACTTCAAAGGATAAGGCAGAGCGTAATGAACTTAAGAAAATGCTCCCGGCAATATGTTTTAGTGGCACGTTCACGAAGAGAACAGACAACTCATTAACCAATCATAGTGGATTGATATGTTTGGACTTCGATGATTACACAAAAAGAAAACTATTATTACAAGACAAGGATAAGTTAACGAAAGATAAGTTTGTTTATTCTGTATTCATCTCACCATCAGGTAATGGATTGAAAGCGTTAGTCAAGATACCTGCTGATGTAGACAATCATAAGAACTTCTTCAACGCATTGAACAAACACTTTGATTCAGAACACTTCGATAAGATGTGTAGTAATGTATCACGTGTGTGTTACGAATCATACGACCCTTTAATCTATGTCAATGAGAACTCTTCTGTATGGGATAAGATAGATGAGCCGGAATACGTAGAGGTAAATACACATAGAGATGCACCAAGCATTCCAATCACAGATGAGAATAAAGTAGTAGAGATACTTGTAAAGTGGTGGACAAAAAAATACCCAATGAGCGAGGGGCAGCGTAACCAACACACCTACGTACTTGCAATGGCATTCAATGACTATGGAATTAATAAATCTCTTGCAGGTTATATCCTTAATCAGTATGCAACTCAAGACTTTCCGCAGTCAGAGATTACAAGAACAATTGATTCAGCTTACGCTCAGACACAGAACTTTGGAACTAAGTACTACGAGGATGAGGAGAGAATTAACTCTATCAAAACAAAACTTAGAAGAGGTGTATCAAAAAAAGAATTGCGCTATCAACTCGAGGAGTCAGGGTTAGATAGTGCTACAACTGAGGCGGTACTTAACAGGGTTGAACAAGAGAACTCTACGGTTTCTTTTTGGACTAAGTCAGACAAGGGAACAATCAAGATAGTACACATTCTATTCAAACAATTTCTTGAGGACAATGGCTTCTATAAATTTTGTCCGGAAGGCAGTAGGAACTATGTGTTTGTAAAGGTTACTAATAATCTTATAGACCATACATCAGAGAAAGAGATAAAGGATTTCATACTTAATCACCTAATAGATTTAGATGACTTAAGTATTTACAATCACTTCGCAGACCACGTAAGGTATTTTAAGGAGGATTTCCTGACACTTCTCGCAACTATAGACATCTACTTCATAGAGGATACTAAAGATACTTCTTACCTGTATTATAAGAACTGCGCAGTTAAGATTTCATTAGATGGGATAGAGCCAATAGACTACCTTGATTTAGGTGGGTATGTTTGGAAAGACCACGTGATAGATAGAAAGTTTAATATCTGTGAACACGATGGTTGTACTTATCAGACATTCATATCAAGGATTTGTGCAGATGAGGAGAGCAGAGTAAAGACAATGGAATCTACCATAGGATTTATGATGCACGGATATAAGAACTTAAGCTATTGTCCTGCCGTAATATTAAATGATGAGGTTATATCAGACAATCCTGAGGGGGGTACAGGTAAAGGTTTGTTTATGAATGCACTATCTCAAATGAAAAAGTTAGTCGTGATAGATGGAAAGGCATTCGCTTTCGAGCGTTCATTCCCATATCAAACTGTATCAGCAGACACGCAGATACTTTGCTTTGATGATGTGAAGAAGCACTTTGATTTTGAAAGATTGTTTAGTGTTGTTACAGAGGGATTAACTTTAGAAAAGAAAAACAAAGATGCAATCAAGATACCATTTAATAAATCTCCTAAGATTGCCATCACAACTAACTATGCAATAAAGGGTAGTGGTAATTCATTCGCACGTAGAAAGTGGGAGATAGAACTACACCAACACTACAACAAAAACTATACACCGCTTGATGAGTTTGGTAAACATTTCTTTGCTGATTGGGACGATGATGATTGGTGTATGTTCGATAATTATATGGTTGCTTGTGTAAAGAACTATCTAAAGACAGGGTTGGTTACGAGTAAGTTTGTTAACCTAAAGATTAGACAACTATCTGCAGAATCATCTCACGATTTCATAGAGTGGTGTGGATTGGTTGAAGGTCATAACAAGAATCCAAACCTTGAGGTTGGTAGAAAGTTATTGAAGCAAGACTTATACTTAGATTTCATTAGCGAGTATCCTGACTACGGACCGAAAGCTAAGATGACTATATCGAGGACGAGGTTTTATAAATGGTTGGTTGCTTATGCTTTGTACGTCACAGGTGTTCAGCCGGAAGAGGGGAGAGACCCACAAGGAAGATGGATGAGGATGAGAAGCAAACACGAATTAGAAACTCAATCATCGCTATCACTATGACAGACGATGAAGCAGAATTATTAGACCTATCAATGCGTAATTCATTTGAGGTTTTAATTAATGGGTTAGATGCAGGTGAAGTAATCATACAAGACTTTGGTTACTTTGCCCACGACCCATCAAGAGTACCAACAAAAACAGAAGTAATATCTATGATAGATTACTTTATATCAACAGAAGAATACGAAAGATGTATACCATTAAAGGAATTAGCAGAAACCCTAACGTAATAGAACCTATCCCGGGATATAGCGCAGAGATGATGCTAAGACAATGTAAGTTATTAGCAGGTATCGTAAACTCAACTGAAGAAGTTAAGGTTGGAAGAGGCAAGAAAGCCTTTATGAAAAAGGTTTTGAAGTACATAACAGAACCACGTATAGCTAAATCTATAAATGATAGCGTAGAATTTTATAAGAACCTAATGGAAAAAAGAAAACCACAAATAAAACTCAGAGATTACCAAAAGAAAATAGCAACAGAGAGCAGTATATTATTAATGCAAAAAGGTTTTGTCTACCTTGCTATGGAGGTAAGGACAGGAAAGACCTTGACAAGTTTAAGCATTGCTCACCTACTCAATTGTAATAATGTTTTATTCATTACAAAGAAGAAAGCAATCAGCAGCATAGAGTCTGACTACATAAAGATTGGACACAACTATAACTTGACCGTGATAAACTATGAATCATTACATAAGATTGAGGGAGAGTTTGACATAGTAATATGTGATGAAGCACACGGAATGGGAGCGTTTCCTAAGCCAAGTAAACGTGCAAAGCAGGTGAAGGATATAATAAAGAAACAAAAACCTTATGTTGTTTTGTTATCAGGTACACCAACACCTGAATCTTATAGTCAGATGTATCATCAAGTGTATGGAATAAAAGGAAATCCCTTTGCAGATTATGCTAACTTTTATAAGTTCTCTAAAGAGTATGTGAATGTTAAGCAAAGAAAAATAAATGGTCTATACATAAATGATTATCACGATGGTAAGATATCTATAATGGATATGATGAAACCTTTTACGCTAAGCTACTCACAAAAAGAGGCAGGGTTTAAAGTTGATACACGTGAACACATACTCGAGGTAGATGCCGAGCCAATCACATACAAACTTACGGCTCAATTAAAAAAAGATTTAGTCATTGAAGGTAAGGAAGAAGTTATATTAGCTGACACTCCTGTGAAGTTAATGATGAAGCTGCACCAAATGTACTCCGGTACTGTGAAGTTTGAATCAGGTAAGTCAACTATCCTTGACCTAAGTAAGGCTCAGTTTATACACGACAACTTTGGTGATGTGCAGATTGGAATCTTTTATAAGTTTAAAGAAGAACTTAATGCATTGAAAAAAGTTTATGGAGATTCTTTATGTACTGAACTAAGTGTCTTTGAAGACACTCGTAAGTCTATAGCCTTACAAATTGTATCAGGTCGTGAGGGTATATCCTTACGAAAGGCAGAGGCGCTTGTGTATTATAACATAGACTTTAGTGCTACAAGTTATTGGCAGTCAAGAGATAGGATGACAACTAAAGATAGATTAGAGTCAGATGTCTATTGGATTTTCACCAAGGGAGGAATAGAAAAAGATATTTACGAGGCGGTCAGTAAGAAGAAGGACTACACACTTAGCCACTTTAAAAGAGATTTATTATCTTTATGACCAAACCTAACTAAGTGACAGAACAACAGATACAAAGCAAAAGAATAAAGGAACTTGAAGCAGAAGGGTATTACGTTCTTAAGTTAATCAAGACAAACAAGAACGGGATACCTGATATCATAGCCATACCACCTAACTCTAATGTAATCTTTAGTGAGGTTAAAACACCCAAGGGAAGACTATCTAAACTACAAGAGTTTAGATTAAAAGAGTTAGAAAAATATGGATTCAAAACAGAAGTTTACAGAGGTACTTAAACCTGCATACGAAACAGATGATTGGTTCTTGGATTCCTTTTCGGAATTTAACATCACTCAAAAGACACAGATACTTTACGAGATAGAAGTAGTGTCAGATTTTCTTCCAAAGAATGGAAGTTGGACTCAGTTTCTATACGGTGTAGTGAAGGGGAAGCGCCCACTCTTTTATGTAATAGATTATCTTAATGAAGAAGGATACAAACCTTTGATGATAGATATTCAAGAGATAGACTCCGATACTTACTTAGATGCAATGTTAAATAAAAATACAATTCAATATTATTATGAGAGATACAATAGACACAATAATTCCGCTTGATGTAGAGACCTTAACTAAAATAGTTAACTTTCATTTTGAGTGTGATATAAATTCCCGGAGCAGAGAAAGAAGATTCGTTAATGGGCGAATGGTTTTTTCTCATATGCTCAGGCAGAGAGGTTACACCTGCTCCGCTATCGGTAGGTATATGAACAGAGACCACGCTACAGTAATACACTACGCTAAGAATCTAACTTGGTATTTAAAAACAGATGTAGTATTCCAACGAAAGTTTGATAATGTAATGGATGAGTTCCTCAACAACTACAATCCTGTGTATGATATGAACAAGGAAGATTTAAAAAAGGAAGTTTTCTCTTGCAAGTCAGAAATAAAAGCATTACATTTGGAATTATCCGGTCTAAAAAAAGAACAACGAGAGAGTAATAAAGTACTAAACCGGGTTGAAGATTTGTATAATATGGTTGCTGAACGCACACGTATAGGTACAGAGAAAGAAGTTCTAATTAAATTAAATCATTTTTATAATGGGTTATACCATTGAGGACATAGACAAAATAACAGAATATAAAACTTGGAGCGACAAGAAAAAGATTGATACTCTGTTGGAAATAGATTGTGGGATGTATACCAATCTCGGTATTGAATCGCCTAAATCTTTAAGAGAGTTAACTAAAAGAAACTCGAGAAAGATTTACAGATGCATCAAGAAAATAAATCCAACACTTGGCTCATCTCTTCTTCACGCCCACGATAGTGAATAACAATGCCAAACCGCTCGTCAGCTTACGACAAAGAAAGACTTAATCACATTAACTTCTTAATGGATACAATAGCTGACTCTTCTAATATAATTTATGAGTGCTTGGTTGATAGAGAGTTTGACCCTCTCAAAACTGAAATACCTAATTTGATTTCTCTACTAACAGAGATTCAAAATTCTGTAGAGGATGAAATATAATGACTTCAGACCAAGACTTAAGGGGAACAAAAGGAAAGCATACGACCACATAAATAAAGCGGAGCGTAGGATACTCGTTATAGGAGATATCCACGCTCCGTTTACGTTAGATAGATACTTAGAATTCTGTATAGATACTTATGCTAAGTACAATTGTAATCAAGTTATATTCATTGGAGATATAATTGATAACCATTATTCATCATTTCATGCAACTGACCCTGATGGTATGGGAGGTAGCGATGAATTAGATATTGCAATACAGGAGGTAAAGAAATGGGCTAAGGCTTTTCCAAAAGCTGATGTTACAATTGGTAATCACGACAGGATTATAATGCGTAAGGCTTTTGATTCTCAGATACCAAGTCGTTGGATTAAGTCTTACAATGATGTTCTTGGTACGAAATGGAATTGGGTAGAGCATATAGTATACGATAATGTTCAGTACGTACACGGAGAAGGAGGAACTGCCCGTACTAAATCTAAGAATGATATGATGTCTACGGTGCAGGGACACATCCATACACAGGCTTATTGTGAATGGAACGTAGGTAAGAAGTTTAGAATCTTTGGGATGCAGGTTGGTTGTGGAGTAGATGCAAAGTCATACGCAGCAGCGTATGCTAAAAACTTTAAGAAACAAGCGATAGGTTGTGGAGTTGTTCTTGGTGGACATACCGCCATCAACTGCCTAATGGATTTGTAGATGAGGTTTGAAACAGATAAGGACCTAAGTCGAGAACACAAAGCCATAACTACATTCGTAAAAATGTTTAATGGTTCATTTAAAAAACTTGACCCTAATGATATAGACTATAGGGTTTATGACAAAGAAGGAACTCTTGTGTCATTCGACATCAATTTTCCGATATCTGCTCCTCCAATGACCAAACCTGAAACACCTTCACTTTTTAATCTATTAACTTCAATTTTTAAATCTTTCGCGGCATCTCTGTTATCCTGGTTGTCAAAATCAATATAAAATTTTGGTATGTTACGAAAACCATGTCAGTATTTAATTATCAAGATTACAAGTCAATATGTAAATGTAACAAAATGTTAACATGGTTCACATATCTAATTACTTGCCTTTGTGTAACAAATAACTGTAATATAAATCTAATCCTCAAGTGACGATGAGTTCATCAGTACATCATTGTAACCAGATGAAAGCTTAATACTTTAATTAATTATCCTCAAGATCAGTGTGACAATGTAATCCTGTAGATCAGCACTACAACTGTGGGCTGAAGGCAGCTTCTGTTTTGCTTATGAGTACGAGCAGCAGCAGGCGGCGACTATTGAAGAGGAAGTAGACTTTT
>WLWI01002124.1_pt1:0-7500 | contig 17113 bp, 10 predicted proteins | sample 6701501 | NCBI WGS metagenome assembly WLWI01 (sample SAMN12718690, study PRJNA515312) | sponge metagenome | isolation source: marine sponge | host: Mycale hentscheli | place: New Zealand: South Island, Marlborough, Capsize Point | collected 2014-11-01
GGTGAAATTAGTGAAGAATGGCAAAAAGACAGGGAGACTGGAAGGGTATCCTAGAAAAGCTGAGATGTCTCAGAGAGAAAGAGAGCAGGAGAGGGAAACTGGTGTTTTTATAGTGAGTGTTAGAGGAGAGTAACATCAGAATCTTAATCTACTGCATTCCTAATTTGCTGGAAGAGTCATTGTGAAATGCAATGGCAAAGTGACATTGTATGTTACTATGGTAAGAATATGTATGCTGTCAATAATCAAACTACTATATAAATGCACTTATTTATACCTGCCTGAGTACTTCATTACATTTATTTAATCAAAAACAAAATAAATTTGTATTTGAATATTTTAAGGCTGGCTCACATAAGTTACTTTTCTTGATACTAAATACTGGTTTATATATTGTGAGTGGCTGGTCAGATGAGTGGGCAGATGACTGGGCAGATGGGCGGGTGAGTAAGTAAGTAGTCACACAGAAATAGAAGGCAGGCAAGCTGGTGCTGGCTGGCTGACCAGAAGATAAATGCAAAACACCAGCATTTGTTGTTGATATTATTTTGCAAAGATCCTGAAGTTTTTCTTTTTTAACATAATGAATCCTTAAAATGCATTTTCTTAATAATATGAAACCAACTTCTCAGTCACTTAATATAATTGCAATACGTGTATTATAGACAACAACATCAAGAAAGATAAGTTAAGAGTAAGTTTAAAATGTTTCCTGGACAATATGATAGATATCATTTCCAAATATGTTTGTTGTTGCATGCTTTGACTAATATACATTGTTAGGGTTGTTAACAATATAACTGCTTGATCCAATCAGGGATGGATTTGATAACTTGATAATAAATAAATAAATTAATAAATGATTGTATGCTTTCATGTTTGCATAGCTAAATGCCCAAAATTTATACCTAGATGTTCTAAATACTCTTCAATTATAATTAGTGAATTTTTTGGTGCTAAGTTGCTTGAAATTTGCTAATTCAATAACTGGCATAAGAACCAGGGGTGCCTGTCAGCCACGGGGAGAGAGGACGCCTGATTTTAGGGTGTTCACTGTATGGCTGTGGGTATTTATGTAATAATGATTGACTTGTACAAATATTGTTTATGGTAATAATGATTCAGTCATTCTCGGCTGAAATTATTATAAAATTATAATAATAGCAAATTTTCATCATTCAAACAGCCTAACATTTCGACCCATGAAGAGGACTTTGACAAGAGGTCGAAACGTCATGTTGAGATTTAATTAACATGATATTGGTTGTTAGTACGAGAATAATTTTCTATTATTGTTTATTTTGTTTTTTATTTAACTTGTTTATAATAATGAAAGTATGTATAAAATGCACCTGAATTGATTTAAGAGTTAATTAATACTAGGCAAGAATACTTACAACCCCATGCTCTATAACAGATCATTCAGAGTCAGTCCTGAACTCAAAATCACCTTCTTCTATACCAGGGTCATGCAATGTAATGCATATATAGGTCACTGTATGTTCTAATTGTTTGTGGGCATATTAACAAGAAGTAAATTCAATTTATGTATTGATTAATTATAGACTAAAAATCTCAACTACGACTGTAACACAAATCCTGCTTATGATACTGTCAAGCCAACTTCAAATCCTGCTTATGCTGTGGTGAAGTCAGAAGTGAATGAAGATGATAATAGCAGTGAGGCTTATGCCACAGTGTAACCAGAAAACACATCTCTCCACTGAAAATGCTGGAAATTCATTTTTTAATATGCACATGCAACTAGGCAATGAATATTGTTAGCATTACTAGACTTGTTACAAACACAACTAGATGAAATTAGTGTTAAAAAAATCAGCACGTGGAGTGAATTACACAACTTGCACAATTTAATGACAATATATATTTAACGATATTGCTCATCTAGACATATTAAATGTTACTTATTAATAGCACTATTGGTCGAGTATTATTGTAACAGAATGGGCTTTTTAAATATACTAACTATTTCAATAAATAGCATATGGTCTACATAATTTTCTTTTATCAATTATAATAGATATGTCTATCCTATTCATTCAACAATTTGGTGGTGCCCTTGATTTACTAATAAAAGCTCATCAACATTATTATTGATTCAGTCATTCTCGGCTGTAATAATAACAAATTTTCTTGTTTTAGCAGCCAATATTATGTTAATTAAAACTTAAATTGACATTTGGACTTCTTGCCAAAGTCTCCTAGTTGACCCTGAAGAGGACTTCGGCAAGAAGTTGAAACGTTGGGTTAAGTTTTAATTAACATAATATTGACTGTTACAATGAGAAAATTGTTATTATTATAATTATTAGTGGATAATAGTCAACTCAGGACTAAGCTAGACTATGAGTAATGACAATTATTCTTCATAGTATTTAGAATTTATATTGTTAAAATTTTAACAAGGTTCTTCGGCTTCCGAGGGTCCTACTTCTGTTAATAAACACAAAATCAAAAAATGCAAAACATTGGAAACATTTCTGTAGGTTTCAGCATCAAACAACATTACTATGAACTCCATAGGATTCCATTTTTTTGTTTACTTTGTGTGTTTGTCAACTGAAGAAGGGTCGGGAAATTTTGTCATTGTTTGTAAATTCTATAGATTATGCTTGCCACACTATTCCACAATACAGTTAATACGACTTTGGGAGTAGCTCTGAACTCTGAAGTTATTTATTTATTGATAATTATTTATTTTTATTTATTTATTTATTTATTTATTTATTTATTTATTTATCTATTTATTTCACTGATCTATTTATTTATTCATTTGGAGTACACAGATCTTAATGGCCATTTATTGGTTTATGGAATCTTCAGACATGATCTGTACTTCACACCCACTTAACAACAGTCAATGCACCTGTTATGCCACTCCCCCTTTCCTCCACCTCCTCATCCCTCACTCCTTCTTTCACTCTCCCTTTCTTTATCTCCTCACTCAGGAGATAAAGAAAACATGCCATCTGTGTGTTGTGATAAAAATATATTGTACTACACACATTCAATATAATCCAATGGATCATTTCACGATCAGGACCTGCCCACAGTTTCACTTTAGTGACTCAACTCAATTAGATACAAAAACATTTTTTTCTGATTTTTTTAAATATAGTTGACAACTCTAAGCATTAATGTTGTCCCAAAATTATTTTCAAATTTCATTTTTGCCTACATTTTACACTATGGTAACCATAACTCAATTTTGTATTACAAACAAGTATGATATTCTTGTGATAACTATTCTAAGCATGGCCGCCCAAAACTTGACCATGAAATACTACATCAAACAGCCACTACCAAGCAACCACTTCTGTAAGCATACAGTAGACAGATACACATAATATAATCAAATAGACAACATGACTGCTATGGTACAGAACATTACACATTGGATTGCGGCATATGATGCCAACTGTTGTCTTGGAATTTAACATATTCAAGTATTCCTGGTTCTCAGCGACCTGTAATTTTTTATAGTCGAGTCCTCCATTCTTTGAGCAGCAGCAGTCATGGCTGCTTCTGTCCAAAGACTGTGGCCTGTATATCGAGAGGCCTGAAAGGGTTCTGGAACAGCAACAACAAATCTCAGACAAGATAACTGCCAGATATCTTTGAATATAAATAGTTTACCAGTATTTTAATTGTAGATTGTGGGGCCAGCCTGACAAGAACAGAGACATAATAAATTAATTGAGTGAGGATGACATTATTTGCCAGAACTAACAGTTGTGTTGCTTGGCATTCTGCTGTCGGGCAATATTTGCATTTCGTTTTTGTAATGGGTGTGCCCATGGTCATATAAACTGTGTTCACTTTTGTAACAGGGTTCTTACACTCAAATTTGTTCATTTTATTGTGCATTTCCACTAAAACGACTAAACTTACCTGGAAAACGCTTGAGTGGGCAACTATCTGGAGAGAACTTGGTGGAAACTCTACACTACATACACGTACCTTTGGACTTAGTAGCTAGGCGTATAACCCTCTCAATTTTGAGCCCCCACAAGATCATGTTCCAACTGCAACTGACTAATCACATGCAACTCACCCTCATCATCAATGGCTAAGACGATGAAACATATACTGATACTTGTTGGTTGGTGACAGATTACCACATCAAAGATTCTCGTTCCACTTGCGCTAGTGGGCAAGTGATGGTTCCTTGTATCAGTCAGGCGTAACTCTGTCTGTTAGTCGCACCCTCGGAAATTGACTACCAAATAATATAGTTCTTCACTATGACATAAAGACTATAATTAAGAAACACACATCAAGGGGACTACAAGGGCAAAAAAGAAATAGCTGAAGACAAGATGTCTTTCACAAAAAGAAATAAAGAACGGGGACTTACAGGATTACAGCACAAAAATAAAGATAGATAGTGATTACACAACAGACTGACGTTGACAGTGTACACAGAAAAGTAAAACACTGAACCTAACTAAAGTGTATGGAGTGAAACATATACATAAGAAAGGTAAATGTGAGGGGAGGAGTTCATGTCGATTAATCAGACAGTGCCATGAAGGCGAGCACATGGTCTGTGTGGGGGGAGTGAGAGAGAACGATAATTGCATGAGAAAGATGTATGCCAGGTGCATAAGTGCAAATGTAGTGTGGTGTATGGTGTGTTCACAAAAGTTCACAATTTGTTTGGCAGGGCCCAAACAATACTGACAGATTTAAAATTATGGCATGCTCTAATGGGGCAAAGATATATCGTAGTAGGAGGCTCTCAAGACATAACAAAGGCTATTTTTTGTAATTAAGGTGTTGATTGAAATGGAATGCAACTGGAAATGATCAATAAAAAAAATTTTACGGTCGATAGAGTGGTGTCGTTTATGTTACATAAATTATCTGGCTCATGATTGCAAGTTATGTAGGGGTATATTCCACTGTAACCACATCAGTTCTTCGGGTGTTTGTCTGAGAAGGTGTCATTTGTTCAGCTCTACAGCGCCTTGAAAGAAGAAAACAACGATGTCTCTTATAAAACTCGTGTTACTATATATCGTAAGTTCAATGTAAAAACTTTGATAATTCACACTCATGTGGTACTGAATCTGGGGGTACACTGTTATTATCATGACTGTCCTAGGAATTAAGGCTCAATTTTTTCATAATTGTTTTCTTTTAACTATGACAACTATCTACAGATTTAATGTCAGAGTAACCAAGAAAGAATTCAACCTTCTAAGACAGGGACAGGAGAGTGTGAACTGATGTTGCCTCCCTTATTGCTACGGCTATTTTAATAGACCTATAGCTAAAACATTTAATTGGAAAAAACATTATTAGATGGATCAACTATTGTCTATAGCCATAACACTCACCTGAGCCCCCTGAACCACTCCCTCCTGCCTACGTTTCTTCTATAGTAGACATAAATAAAAAATATCTATTTGCTATAATAGTTTGTTTGTTTCTTGTAAGCTTAAATACTGAGTGACAATTATTTGTTATAGGTCTGCAATGGTGTTTCTGAGATTGCTTCACAAAACATCACTTGCACGAGAAATGGAGAATGTCCAGATAAGTGCCCTAGAGGCTTCAATGGAGACTCCAATTGCAGCAGCTGCACTGATGACAGGCTATCTCTGGCATCAAACTGTATCAGATGCAAAAAAGACAACAAAAACTGTCTAGTAAGATAACTAATACTGTAGTTAAGTTTACAAAGTACATTCACAAAATGAAATTACAGCGTCCATCTTTTTTTACAATAAATGGGGAGACAATAGTAGTCAATTCTTAACCAGATGTAGGTGAAACCTTTGTTACAATGATGCTTGTACAACATTATGAATTTAGTACATTACTATCACATACCATTGGCTAAGAGTTGATTCAGTGAAGAAAACACCATGCTTGGTTAAAATAAGACATAATTTTATTATTGTAGAATCATCAGATGCCTCCTGATTGTGCAGATGTGCATTAACTTCATTCTTCTTGTATGTACACTTGTTTCTAGATGGGTAATTTCACACTTTCTGTAATGTTCCACTCCTACGTCAACCCTGATAGTCTTTGTGGAGAATGTCGTCTTCCTGAATATGGAACTGGACCAGTCTGTTGTGACACATTCAATCAGACAGAGAATTGCCCAACCGACTGTTTATTCAGATTTGTATTTTCAATAGAATCTTATGGCGAGCCTCTAAAATATGTTCCTTTGCCAACAATCCTTCCAGATTATCGGTCTGACAATATCTCATTTCCAGAGGGTATATTTGCCTTTCCTTTTTCTAATTTTTCCAATCCATTGTTAATGGCGCTCACTACTTGGACGGTGAGTGATTTTTAGAAGCTAATGTTTCATTATATGAAACAAAATTATGACAGGATTGAGAAAAACACTGTATACTGTTGTGGACTAATTTAGATAAACATTTTGTTGTTAGTCATGTATTTTACTCATTAAAAAAAAAATTTCATTATAATTGCTAATTGAGATTCTAGAAAACTGAGCTACTAGCTGACATCACTACGAGGCCTAAAATGAATTCTTTTTCCAAATACAATGAGAATGCATACCAAACACAACCAATACCATTCACACATTACTCACCCATAGCACACACAACCACCCTCACATGTTGCACAACACACGCACATAAACACACACTGTACCGTCTACCCTCTAAATTGCTTTGAATAATTGTGTTGTAATAAAACAATACAATAGGATTTCAGTTATCGGAACACTTTGGGACCGAGAGGTGTTGTTTGGATAACTGAAATGTTCACATAACTGAACACCATAGAAATGTATTACAAAGCACTAGCGAAGGGGTGTGGTCAAACAATTATTCGTGGATGAATGTGCTACTATTTGATTTTAGGTTTTCAGTTTATTGAAGTGTTTGGATAATTTACGTTTGGATAATTTACGTTTGGATCATTGAAGTTCTGCTGTACTAAGCAAATATCACTCAAATTATCAAATTATTGAAGTGGGAATGCAGAATGTAGTTAAGAGAAGATATCTGATGCTGGGATATTTTATACTGAATGTGCCAATTTTTTCTTATACAATAATTATCAATATGTTTATATGCTTTGGTACAGATGGAAACAACACTTTTAGCGATATTCTAGATTGATGTTGGCATGTATCATTTCACAGCATTATTTTAAAAATAGATATCATCATATACATAGCATTTGTGTGTTGTTCCATTTTAAAGGGACGTTTTCAGATGCACATTGTGGTATATGATGTTTATCGTGTATCATACACATCCTTCGGTCGATTTGCAGTGGACAGATTTGCTATAAATATCATCCTAGATGGATTACCCTCTACTCTCTCCAGACGTACGTATCATGGGGTATATGGAGTAGCACAATTCGATCTCAGCTTTGCAATACAATCAGATGGACATTACAGACCTCAATATTCTACCACACAACAACAAAGCATTTTAAATATAACTCCAAATGGTACAGACAATCTCCGAATCAATT
>WLWI01002124.1_pt1:10000-17113 | contig 17113 bp, 10 predicted proteins | sample 6701501 | NCBI WGS metagenome assembly WLWI01 (sample SAMN12718690, study PRJNA515312) | sponge metagenome | isolation source: marine sponge | host: Mycale hentscheli | place: New Zealand: South Island, Marlborough, Capsize Point | collected 2014-11-01
ATAAATAAATTATGGTATGCTATCATGTTTGCATAGCTAAATGCCCAAAATTCATACCTAGATGTTCTAAATACTCTTCAATTATCATTAATTAGAGCATTTTTTGGTGCTACGTTGATTGAATTTGCTATTTCAATAACTGGCATAAGAAACAGGATGCCTGTCAGCCAGGGGGAGGGAGGGCACCTGATTTTGGGGTGTGCTCTGTATGGCTGGGGGTATTTATGTAATAATGATTGACTTGTACAAATATTGTTTATCGTAATGATGATTCAGTCATTTAATTAACATGATATTGGTTGTTAGAATGAGAACCATTTGCTATTATTGTTTATTTTGTTTGTTATTTAACTTGTTTATAATAATAAAAGTATGTATAAAATGCACCTGAATTGATTTAAGAGTTAATTAATACTAGGCAAGAATACTTACAACCCCATGCTTCATTCAGAGTCAGTCCTGAACTCAAAATCACCTTCTTATGCCAGGGTCATGCAATGTAATGCAAATATAGGTCACAGTATGTACTAATTGTTTGTGGGCATATTAACAAGAAGTAAATTCAATTTATGTATTGATTAATTGTAGACTAAAAATCTCAACTACGACTGTAACACAAATCCTGCTTATGATGCTGTCAAGCCGCCAACTTCAAATCCTGTTTATGCTGTGGTGAAGTCAGAAGTGAATGAAGATGATAACAGCAGTGAGGATTATGCCACAGTGTAACCAGAAAACACATCTCTCCACTGAAAATGCTGGAAATTCATTTTTAATATGCACATGCAACTAGGCAATGAATATTGTTAGCATTACTAGACTTGTTACAAACACAACTAAATGAAATTAGTGTTATATAAACAGCATGTGGAGTGAATTACACAACTTGCACAATTTAATGACAATATTATACATTAAACGATATTGCTCATCTAGACATATTAAATGTTACTTATTAATAGCACTATTGGTCGAGTATTATTGTTACAGAATTGGCTTTTAAAATATACTAACTATTTCAATAAATAGCATATTGGCTACATAATTTTCTTTTATTTTTTAATATCAATTATAATAGATATGTCTATCCTATTCATTCAACAATTTGGTGATGGTGCCCTTGATTTACTAATAAAAGCTAATCAACATTATTATTGATTCAGTCATTCTCGGCTGTAATAATAACAAATTTTCTTGTTCTAGCAGACAATATTATGTTAATTAAAACTTAAATTGACATTTGGACTTCTTGCCAAAGTCTCCTAGTTGACCCTGAAAAGTTGAAACGTTGGGTTAAGTTTTAATTAACATAATATTGACTGTTAGAATGTGAAAATAGTTATTATTATAATTATTAGTGGATAACCTTCAGCTCAGGACTCAGCTAGACTTTGAGTAATGACAACTATGCTTCATAGTATTTAGAATTTCTATTGTTAAAATTTTAACAAAGTTCTTCGGCTTCTGTGGATCATACTTCTGTTAATAAACACAAAATGCAAAAAATGCAAAACATTGGAAACATTTCTTTAGGTTTCAGCATCAAACAACATTACTATGAACTCCATAGGATTCCATTTTTTTGTTTACTTTGTGTGTTTGTCAACTGAAGAAGGGTCGGGAAATTTGTCATTGTTTGTAAATTCTATAGATTATGCTTGCCACACCATTCCACAATACAGTTAATACGAATTTAGCTCTGAACTCTGAAGTTATTTATTTATTTATAATTATTTATTTATTTATTTATTGATCTATTTACTTCACTGATCTATTTATTTATTCATTTGGATTACAGAGATCTTAATGGTCATTGATTGGTTTATGGAATCTTCAGACATGATCTGTACTTCACACCCACTTTACAACCGCCAATGCACCTGTTATGCCACTCCCCCTTTCCTCCACCTCCTCATCCCTCATTCCCTCCTTCACTCTCCCTTTCTTTATCTCCTCACTCAGGAGATAAAGAAAACATGCCATCTGTGTGTTGTGATAAAAATATATTGTACTTACACACACTAAATATAATCCAATGGATCATTTCAAGATCAGGCCCGGCCCACAGTTTCACTTTAGTGACTCAACTCAATTAGATACAAAAACTTTTTTTTTTCTGTTTTAAAAAAAATATAGTTGACAACTCTAAGCATGAATGTTGTCCCAAAATTATTTTCAAAATGCATTTTTGCCTACATTTTACACTATGGTAACCATAACTCAATTTTGTATTACAAACAAGTATGATATTCTTGTGATAACCATTCTAAGCATGGCCGCCCAAAACTTGACCATGAAATACTACATCAAACAGCCACTATCAAGCAACCACTTCTGTAAGCATACAGTAGACAGATACACATAATATAATCCAATAGACAACATGACTGCTAAGGTGGTACAGAACATTTTACATTGGATTGCGGCGTATGATGCCAACTGTTGTCTTGGAATTTAACATATTCAAAGTATTCCAGGTTCTCAGCGACCTGTAATTTTTTGATAGTCGAGTCCTCCATTTCTTGAGCAGCAGCATCATGGCTGCTTCTGTCCAAAGACTGTGGCCTGTATATCGAGAGGCCTGAAAGGGTTCTGGAACAGCAACAACAAATCTCAGGCAAGATAACTGCCAGATATCTTTGAATATAAATAGTTTACCAGTATTGTAATTGCAGATTGTGGGGCCAGCCTGACAAGAACAGAGACATAATAAATTAATTGAGTGAGGATGACATTATTTGCCAGAACTAACAGTTGTGTTGCTTGGCATTCTGCTGTCAAGCAATATTTGCATTTCGTTTTTGTAATGGGTGTGCCCATGGTCATATAAACTGTGTTCACTTTTGTATCAGGGTTCTTACACTCAAATTTGTTCATTTTATTGTGCATTTCCACTTAAAAGACTAAACTTACCTGGAAAAAGGTTGAGTGGGCAACTATCTGGAGAGAACTTGGTGGAAGCTCTACACTACATACACATACCTTTGGACTTAGGAGCTAGGCGTATAACCCTCTCAATCCTGAGCCCCCACATAAATAGTTAATGGCAGGATCATGTCCCAACTGCAACTGACTAATCACAAGCAACTCACCCTCATCATCAATGGCTAACACGATGAAACATAAACAGATTTAAAATTATGGCACGATCTAATTGGGCAAAGATATACAGTAGTAGGAGGGGAAAGCTTCAAAGACAAACCACTAAAGAATTTTGTGGGGACATACATGTATATTAATTAAAATGCATTTTTAATGTTGAAGTTGTAAAAGCTACTTTGAGCTTTTCCTGGAACTCTCAAGACATACCAAAGCCTATTTTTTGTAATTTAAGTGTTGATTGAAATTGAATGCAACTGGAAATGACCAATAAAAAATAATACTACAGTCGATACAGTGGTGTAGCTTATGTTACATAAATTATCTGGCTCATGATTGCAAGTTATGTAGGGGTATATTCCACTGTAGCCACGTCAGTTCTTGGGGTGTTTGTCTGAGTAGGTATCATTTGTTCAGCTCAGCGCCTTGAAAGAAGAAAACAATGTCTCTTATAAAACTCGTGTTACTATACATCGTAAGTTCAATGTAAAAACTTTGGTAATTCACACTCATGTGGTAATGAATCTGGGGGTACATTATTATTATCATGACTGTCTTAGGGATTAAGGCTTAATATTTTCATAATGGTTTTCTTTACAAGTATCAGCCTTAATGTCAGAGTAACCAAGAAAGAAGTCTATCTTCTAAGACAGGGACCGGATAGTGTGAACTGATGTTGCCTCCCTTATTGCTACGGCTATTTTAATAGACCTATAGCTAAAACATTTAATTGGAAAAAACATTATTAGGTTGATCAACTATTGTCTATAGCCATAACACTTACCTGAGCCCCCTGAACCACTCCCCCGTGCCTACGTTCCTTCTATAAAATGTATTTGCTATAATAGTTTGTTTGTTCCTTGTAAGCTTAGATACTGAGTGACAGTGTTTCTGAGATAAGGAAGACAATGTAGCTTATTATCATTTACCTAGTATGATGTCTATGTGGATTACATAACCTAAATTTTTCAAGCATATAGACACACAAATAGCTGAGTGTGCAATCTGTTCTTCAGTATAAGAATATGCTCGCAGATGTAGACTAGTGTGCATCGTAAAAAAAAACAATCAGACACACACAGCAATGTAAGAAATGATAAAGTGATGTCTTGTCCAATTTCAAGTAGTCTTGAGTACAAAATATATAATTAAATTGTATCCATAAATAACTCAATGACATCATACATATGGATGAGACCAGATTACTATGACACATGTATAATTTATCTCATTAATAAAAAATTATTGTTATAGGGCGGAGGACAAGAGAGAGAAGCAGAAGGAAGAAGTAGAGAGAGAAAGAGGAAGAGATAAAGATAGACAAGAGACAAAGAAGAAGAGAACATTCATGTGTGTGTCATATAAACAGTTTTAGTTTATTAGCAGTGTATTTTCATCTTATCATAATGTAAGCGTATGTAGTATAGTTTGTGCCCGGATTTTCGTAGATCACTATTCACTTATATGTGCGCATGCCTGACCCGGAACTTATAAACTCTGGTCTCGCATGCGTCTATCAGTTTCCCTTATAATATCCCAAGCTTTTGGTACAGATTTAATACTCTGTCAAAAGGGTGCGGGTGGGAGAACCCTGGTGGCAGCGAGTCACCGGAGAGCATTAGTAAGCTGAGAAGATAGCGAACCTTCTGCCTCTGGCGGCTTTACCGTTTCCTTTGCCAATCCCTCAGTTGGTGGCAAGCAGTGGAGAGAGACCGCTCCCACAGTCTGCAATTGTGTTTCTGAGATTACTTCACAAAACATCACTTGCTTGAGAAATGGAGAATGTCCAGATGAATGCCCTAGAGGCTTCAATGGAGACTCCAATTGCAGCAGCCGCACAGATGACAGGCTATCTCTGGCATCAAACTGTATCAGGTGCAAAGAATACAGCAATAAAGATTGTTTGGTAAGAAAGCCATTATGTCAACCTAGTATATTCAATTGTGGAAATTGGGTATTAAGCTGTCTAGTAGTTCTGCACGCATGCATTGTTTAAAAGAACATTAGTTGTCAGATTTTATGAGCACTTATTAAAATATTTGTTACTCTGGCCGCTGTGTAATTGCTTTATGAGTCTACTTTGACTTTTGTATATTATTACCACATATCAATGCAGAAAATGATATAAAATAGTCATAATTTAGTTATTACACAATCATCAAGTTCTACATAATTATACTGAGGTGCATTATGTTCATTATTTGTTATGTGCATTATTTTTTCTGATTATACACTGTGCATTAATTTCATCGTTCTTGTATGTACACTTCTTTCTAGATGGGTAATTTCACACTCTCTGTAATGTTCCACTCCTATGTCAACCCTAAACGTCTTTGTGGAGAATGTCGTCTTCCTGAATATGGAACTGGACCAGTCTGTTGTGACACATTCAATCAGACTGACAAATGTTCAGGTGGATGTTTGTTCAGATATGTGTATTCAATAGAATCTTATGGTGAGCCTCCAAAATATGTTTATTTGCCAGTACAGCCTCCTGTATTTCAATCTGATAACATCTCTGAGTTTCCAAAGTATATACACACCAGTAATTTTTCTAATCCATTGAAACTTCAGTTAACTACTTGGACGGTGAGTGTAAGCTTAATACAGTAACGTCTTAGTTTAGTTCACATTTCTTAAAAATTTTAGAATTGAGCAACATGGTGATGATTTGAATTTACCATGGCATGAATAAAATTATAGCATATAATACATATAAGCACAGTATATCTCATATTTATTATTTTAACAATGTATATATGCCTGACAATTCAAGTGATCAAACTAAATTAACACAAGTAATTATGTAATATTTTTATAACAATAAATAGCCGGATACAACAGTTAAACATCAACTTTTTTAGTATAATACAATTTGGCATACATATTTAATCCTTTTAGGGTCGTTTTCAGATGTACATTGTAGTGTTCGATTACTATCGTGAATCACCTGGTCGCTATGCAATAGACAGGTTTCCTATCAATGTTATTCTTGATGAATTGCCCTCCACTCTCTCCAGACGTACATATTATGGGATACACGGGGTCGCACAAATTGATCTCAGCTTTGAAATACGATCGGATGGATACTGCGCCCCTCCAACTTCAGACAGAGTCAATGTTTCCAAAGGTAAAATACATCAATTTTTTTATGTAAGTATATGAATTATTAAGCTAATTGAATAATTATTGCTATTATTACTTGTTCAAATGCACCAGCTGCATGTTTGACCACTTGAAATAATGACATTATTGTTATCTTAGTTAATACTGATCTGGTGAGCTTGATTGAATGGCCCTGTGAGAATTTACTCAATAGAATACTGTATAATAAGTACTGTTGGTGTTCAGTTGAATAATTTCCTCCATTTCTATAGCAAAAGGTGCAACACTTTCTTATTTTCAAAGCACTTTAGGGATACTATTATATTCTATGTCAAAGTATATAAAGAGCTAGATCTTTAGACTCGATGCTTTTTAAATTGATTACTACACAGGGTTAGCTAAGTGATGTTCATAAAAATGATATCTGTTATCTTATAATAAAAACTGTCATTGAACCCGTACATATTTTTCTGATCAACCAGCATGAATTGCCTGTGGTCAATTTTTATTTAACACAATGATTATTGAGGTTCAAAGCCATCATTTATTCAAAACAGTGTTACCTCTGTAGCAAAGCGAAATAAAAAATATACTTTGATTGAAATTATTGCAAGCCATATAATTATTGCTAATTGGAAAGCAATTGGTGCACACAGACTGTTCCTCTAATGTTTTTATCAAACATAAGGATGACTAACGGGACATACATCATCATCAAACCAAATTTATCCAGCACTCTCCTATAAACATGACTGGTCATGATGTTTGCCTACTATTCTATTTTTAGAATGTGCTGTTTCTGATGTGATGAACTCATATAGAGTGCTACTAATAATACTAGTGATAACTCTACCAATTATTGCTGTTTTTATTGTTTCATTTCCTACACATAAGTAATATTTCAAGAAT
>WLWI01002125.1_pt1 | contig 17111 bp, 14 predicted proteins | sample 6701501 | NCBI WGS metagenome assembly WLWI01 (sample SAMN12718690, study PRJNA515312) | sponge metagenome | isolation source: marine sponge | host: Mycale hentscheli | place: New Zealand: South Island, Marlborough, Capsize Point | collected 2014-11-01
AACCCAACGTAATAACTATGAACACAGGTGATATGGAAAAATATTGCCCTAAGCCACATCCTGTTTACTTTAATGCATTTTCTATGTGGCAACAGTTATCAGGCTCTGTTCAGTACCTAATAAAATTGAATATTTTCTTAACACAACATTCTGGCTTGAGTCTAAGTACCAAGTATAGCTATAACAATCCAATTATTACTGTTAGGATACTATTTTTTTATAGTGTTGTTTGTGGGTATTGAATGTCTGTTGTACATACATAGGCATGTACATAGGCATGTACATATATGGGCATGTTGCACATGTTTCCTTTTTTGTGTACTACAAGTTTGAACCAGCAGACAGGATTTGACACTGAACTCTGAGCTTGAGAAGTAAAATTTAAAATGGAGGAGGGAGGACAGGGCATATTGGCTTCCTTCAGTCAATTCTTATGAAGAGTGAACAAAGCAACCCTTACATTCCATTATAGCACTGTAAATACTAGTACTGTTAGTTTGTGCTTGTGTTATGCTGTTCAATATGGAATACCTTGTATTCACGTAATTCAGAAAAACTGTAATAGAAGAAAAGAAAATAGTCAGAATTCCTACTTATTGTCTTCAGGTGTGAATAACCACATCTCTTGTTATTGAAGAGAACAGGCTGCCCCGCCCTCTCTCCCCCCCCCTCCCCCCGAGACCGTCGTGGTTTTGTCTTTGTTGGCTTAGCCTATTTCTTTGTAACGAAAGCGTTTAATTAAAGAGAAGATGCTACATTGAAATTTTTCTCTAACTTGTTTATTTGATGTGGACTTATCAGAAATTTTGTCGTCGCCTTCAATGATTTCTTGTACTTGCGCTGTCTTAAACGGAGTAATTAACTCTGTAGGTTTCTCTTTATTTAGAACGGGCACGTTTTACATTTTTGTGACTATATGTACTACTTCCTGGCAGGAACAGGTGTGAACTATACAAGCTGTCATGTTTTCCATATGTCGAGTCTGCAGGTCTGTGCCTCAGCCACTCTTGATGGCAAGCTAATGGTATTCGATTATTTGATGATCTCTTACTAGGCTAATGTCAGAATGCACAGCTTTCTGATCAATTTCTTGCAGCCAGCGGTGTAGTTTGCTTTATGCTCAGGGAAGTTAACGGAGTTGAAAGAAGTGAAGTTTCGCATTGAAAATGTATATCGGTGAATATATCTGGCTAGTTAAGCTTTTTCTCTTATGAAAACAGCGTTTCCATGTACCATTTTCATTGGTCGAGCTATTTTGATGCCTCATTAAAATAGCTAACAGATTGCTTGTTCTTTTGGAAGGAGATTATATTGTAATAGCTAGGTAGCGTTTAATAGCGCTGAGGGTTCACACCTTTGGTGCTTCATTATGTCGGCGTTTTCAACAGTGTAGTAAGGATCATTTATCAGAGACTATACGCCTTTTTTTTCCTGCAAATACATGTAGTGTCTGAAGGCCAACAAATAACTATATGTTTGATTTGCTACAGCCAATTGTGGTGGGTGTTGTTGCTATCATGGAGTGAGTACTTGATATCATGCAGCTTAGTACACTTAAATATTACTTTAAGTATAAATTAGGGATTTTTTTGTTTGTTGCTTGCAGGGTGTGGTTACGAGTGTGTTAATCTCTTTTCTTTGTTGTTGTTGTTTTTCAATAGCTTGAGCAGGAGGTTAGTAATCTAGTGCGCAAATCCAAAATGTTGCAGTCTGACTTGGATACTGCGGAAGAAAAAGTTAGTGTGTGGAGGGATAAGATAGAGATTTTGGAGCCAGCCGTTGAGGAGCTACGAGAAAAAAACAATGAATTGAATAAATCAATTGAGGAATTGGATGGTGAGTACACACACACACACACACATACACTTACATACATACACACATAGCACAAAAACTTGAAATGTTACTTTACTTAATGAAGGTTCTCTTTTCCACTTTGTGGTCATATTTGCTGTCTGTTTAACTTGTAGATGAAGAAAGTAACTCAGCCTTGGAGGCAATGAAGGAATTAGAAAAGGAGTTGAATGAACAGTTTGAACTAGTAAGAAATAACTTGAAATCGTTGCAGAACCAAAAAAAGAAACAAGAAGGTTTGTTGTTATAGGACATCTATTGTATTTTTTTATTTTGTATTTTTTTTGCCAAGATATCCAATGTAAAACTGAGTGTTTTAAGAGGTTTACTAATTTATTTTGTCAGAGATTGAGATAGTGTGTTTCATTGACCCAACTCTCTCATACATGAAGCACTACTGGTATGAATTCTCAATACTTCATTATTTAGCTGCTGTGTAAAATTCATTGAGACAGAAAAGTGCTCAGACCTAGATTACTAAGCAGATAGGTATGATACTACTTCCATACTGATCTAATTAGTGCTGATTGATCGTGCGGGCGTAACTCCGCACTACTGGCGGTGGGTATGGTAAGGTGACAGTAACTCGAAGGACCAGGTGCAGCAATCAATTGATAGTTCAGCAGAAGCTCACGTGGCAACCTCTTTAGATACAGTTTGGAACATGATTTAGGGAAAGGGATGATTACATTAAGTAGAGGTGAGGTGACACAAAACTGAGTTGGGTAAGAAAGGGAGGAGTTTGAAAACAACAAAGATAATGTGGTAAGGGTCCATACTTAGGTAAGCTGAACAAATGGTAGGTAATGGTAGACAAGTTAATTATTAGTGGAGTTCAAAGTTCTTTAATAGTTTCGATCTTCTTGCCTTGATCCTGGCACTCTTGCGGCGAGGGTGTATCTCACGCTACAGAGCTGGAGTTGATGGATCACTATTGGGTGGCAATAGTGGTTGCCGTGCTAGAGTCTGGTCTGACCCAGACACTGATTGCACTAGTAAGACTTCCCATGCTTGTATCGCAAAAATTGAATCCCCTAACTATAATGACTAGTAAGTACTCCGCCACACGAGTGGTGCCTGATGTACTAACTTGTCCAAATTAGGAGAGCAGTAGCGTAAGATATTTTATCCATAGTTTCTCCTGCTCTCTTTCTTCCTTAGCCATTCCATTTTTTTTTTGTTGTTGTTTTTTGGCGAGCGAGACACTATCAGAGGTAACACACGTTGTTTTTCTGAAGCTTCTTTTTTTTTAAATTAGTGTCAGTAAGTGCTGTATGTCATAGCTATACACACTACGCAACAGCAGTGTTCTTACATGAATATTGTCCAATAAGTCAAGTCAATACAATGTAAGCAGTCTTGTCCAGTGAACGAGTGTGCGTGTGAAAGTATTTGTGTTGCAGCTACGACTTAGCTAAAGAGTATCTTAAAGCCAACATTTTAACAAATACCTACTGTATGTTTTTATGCTTTCTCCCGATTTCTTTTGTTAGTGCATACTGCAGCAGTAAGCAAGTTAACATTTTTTTATTAAAAAACTGCGTAGAAATGCTTATTTTTTAAGTCGCAAAAAAGTTGTGGAGAGTGGTCTGTGGCATTGAAAACCCTTTACCATACATAATTTGAAAACTTGGCTGTGTTTAGTAACCGAGTGTTTTTTTTTTGTCTGGAGCTACTGATCATTCAGTACTTCAAAATTGTATGTTGCACATTTCACAGTATCTTCACATAGTGAACTCTTGCTTGGTACTTAAAAGTTCGCTTTATAACCTGATTCATTAAAATTACAGGATGTACACATTGACTGTCAAATAACCTGATAAGCATTTTTTGCCTTTTTTTTTAGTGTTAATTTTCGAAGTTTTGAAGAGGTAATGACAAATGTCGTAGCTGTCTAGGACATAAGATTTCTCCAGTTCACTTCAGTCACATGTATAGTATCATAGCATTAGACTTTTCTTCCCCGCTCCCCCTTTCCCAATTATTATTTAATTTGTTACTTTCCCCATTATTAATTTGTAGTTATTTAAGTGGTCAATGATAGTACAGGCTATTGGTAGTGCAGTTTCTAGTGTTAATTTGGTTTGTTTAGAGGAATTAGAAGCTGTTGAAGAAAAGCGTGACAGTAAGCAAGGCCAGTTGGAAAAACTTCAGGAGGAACTCGGAGACCTTGATGATTCTTAGAATACCTTTATACTACTTGACATTTTCATTAGTAACTAGATATTTGTGTAACAATCATTTAATTATTAAAATACAATTTTATTTTTGTATAGTTTAAATGCCTGAGCTGTTAAGTCTCAGGATCAGTAGATTATCATGAACTTCTGTACTTTACAAGGTTATTTTGACTCAATTATTGAATTAATGGTATTCTCCAATTGTATTAGGTTGTAATGATGATAATGCTGAAAAGATATGCAACTGATGCAAGTGTTTGGGAGTGAATTGCACTTAATGACAGAAGTGATGAAATAAATAAATGTTATAAGAATGCAGTCAGTCAGTCTTCACAAATTCATAATAACACCAAATTGAACATAAATAGTACACTTTATTGAATCTTCTGACGGTCATCAGTGGAACTGTGGTTTCCTTGTTGCATTCCCAGCACCTAAAAGTTTGAATTTGCGGAATGTCATCGCCAGAAGGACGAGTTCGGTGGATCACGTGGTGATTAACATATTCCTTAACTGAAGCATCAGAAATGGAGATTGGCGGAGCTTGAGCATCCTTAATAGCCATTGTCTACCAGTTTCTTTTCCCCTAGTCTCCTGCGGTTGTGTTATATACTGACAACTAACAGATATTACACCACAGGAGCGCCACAAACTCGCGTGCATATTGTGCGGGGGGGCGGCACACCGACACCACATGGCGCAATTTTGCTTACGCGCGGGCCATACCGTGCCACACCTACTTTTGCATCATGCATGACATCATTGTTATGCTGTGCAGCAGAAAGTAGACAACTACACAGATTCTTCAGTAGGCGGTGAAAGCAGTTAAAGTTGGGGGTAGGCTCATATCACTACGGATACCTTAGGTAAAACTCTCGATATACATTAATATTCACCTAAGCTGTGACACTCCATGCTTGCTCCAGGAAGAGACAAGTCACATTTCTTCTTAGCCAGTGTTTCAAATGGACCAACCTGTCTAAGTCAGTTGATAGTTAGCTATATAGCAGTTGGTGCCACACTAGAGACTGGCCAATACGGGAATGAATCAACAACTAATAGAGCGGTACTTTACCACACATCTACTGCTGATTATTGGCCAGGTTTTCTACAAGATGTGTAGTCTGGCATTGCCGACTCTTTACCTTTCCTATATTGGTGGGTGGGGAGGAAGGAACGGGTCTGGTAGCTCTAGTATCAATGACTTGTGCTGGCACCAAAATAGTGGCACTCCAATCAGATTTGCAAAATCATTAATTAAGCACATTCTTCAACCACATTCAATGCGCCCCAGTTTATTCTGCATTGTTAGCTATGGAAGATCAAGTGATGAAGAGTGTGTCTTAGAAGTTAGTTTTGTGCATAAAGCCAGTACAGATGAAAATGAATTTTAAAAAGAGATGTTTTTGTAGCTCTCTCTACAGGGTACGAGAGGAGTGCTTGTTTCCAGAGTTTGTCACTTGTATATGACCAACTCCTACACAAGTGTGACCAGTTGTTGTTGTTCTACATTATTGAAACACCAGTTGCAATGAGACATTCCAACAAAATGTTTATTTGCAACAAAATGTTTGACTCGTGATTGATTTTAGCCTACGCGTTAATGATGACATAATAAACCTGTGATGTCATTTGCACAAGTCGTTGATACTAGAGCTACCAGACCCTTTCCTTCTGAAGGAAAAGGGTTCGCAACACTGGACTATCTGAAGTCCAGCAATTTATGTGAATCCATGCAGTCATAAAATCACACACACAGTAGGTATAGTCAGTGTACATTGCTATTCAGTGATCTATAAAAAAGCACAGACAAACAATAATTTTATGTCCAAAAAGTTGGGGGGAGGGGACTGAAACCCCTGAGCTCCCACCTTCTCCTGCCATGTTCTATCTAATTTTATCTTTTATATTGACAAAAATAGGGCAAGTGTGCCAAGGAGTCCCCACTTCTGGATGACGAACAACTTTCACCCCGGGAAACTATTTTTCACCGTACTTGCTAACCTCCAATAAACATTTGATACAATATTTCCATGCAGTATATTCTCACCTGTTTCTCAAACTCAAGCCTGATGACGCCATAAGTTGCCACTGCAACTATAAACTTTAAGATTTCGGTAACATGTGTGTGTGGTGAGGAGGCTTCAATATACAGCCGCCCTCCATTTAACATCTGCATTAGACATGGCACATTATCTTAAGTGCAAGAAATAAAGTGTTTGGAATACTGTGGAGAGAGTGAGTGAGACAAGATGTACAGTTAGTATGAAGATGTTCATCTCCTTCCACTTCTACAACACACACACACAAAAATAAAAAAATAACAACAAACATCTGGCTACAATGAACTGTATGCCCAAGCGAACCTTCTTGAACTTCTCTCTTGCTTAGGCTTCACAAATGCCCAGTCTACACTGACTCTCTGACCCAAGAGGTCTGAACCATTCAAATGTTGAATGGCCAAACTTGCCTCTTTGTATGTCTCATACTCTATCAAACAGTAGCCCTAAAAATTAAAAAAAAATTTTTTTTTAATAAATAGAGGTCACAAATAGCAAGAGAGCTAGTCTGGTTAAATTTCCGATATGAATAAAACATATTTATAGTACCATCCTGCTTATCAAACCATAATTTTAAATAGAAGTTTATCAAAATTTATTTTTAAAATATTCTATGAGAAAAAGTAACAATAACTAATATATTCCATATAAGGTAATAGACCGCAAAAGTTGTTGTGGTGGATCCCTAATAAGATCATCATCCACTCACTCAGCTATAGCTCCATATACATACTTTCATATCATACCTTTGTGGTATGCATATTTGTGTTAACTAGCTGCTCTTTGGCCACCTCCCATTTCCATTCTTATTCATTGCTATTCTCAAATATCTCCGTAAATAAGTAAATGTATATCTTCCATTTACACTTCTATTCACATTCCCTTTTGTAAAGATTGGAGGCATGGCATGACTGAGATGAAAAGTTCTGTGTTATACTACAATAAGCTCCCAGCTGACCAACCACCCCACTTATTTTTGCAAATTAAAAAAAATGCTGTAGTATAGGGTATTTTTATCCTATTCTATCATTTGGTTTAGTATATCAGTACAGCCTTACTTTTGACCCCTGAACTCACGAATACACACACCACTGTTGTTGTTGTTACTGCTGACACTTTGTTTAATTGGTCTGCCTCAGTCAATGAATGTACACCCGATACTGACATAGACTCAGCTCATGAATACACACAGGCTTTTTTCCCACATACATTTCTTGGCTCCTTTACTGTATCACATTACCAACCTGTTACTGACAACGCTTTACCAACCCATTACCAACGACGCTTTACCAACCCGTTACCAACGACGCTTTACCAACCTTTTTACTGACGATGCTTTACCAACCAGGACCAGCCAATGAATTATTCATGAATGTGCACGTCTTCGTCACCGACATAAGTGTATTAATATTACAGCACGGATTACCCGAATCACTGTGAACACGACTATACCGTAAACCAGCCATGGAAACAACTGATAGAAATGAAACACTAAAGGTGCCAACCCTCAGTAATCTCCAAAATCAAAGCGTGAGAGAGAGACAAACAGACAGGACCTATAACTCTCTCGTGCATGCGTGCTGAGGGTTAAATATAGCTAGCATTATCCAGAATTGACTCGCAACTGTTGAAACGCTGCATGTATCTATGCAAATGTTTAGTCCGTACATGCAAGGAAATTCTAATTCCAAGCCCATGCCAGCACCATGGTTGACCTTCCTCTGGTGATTTTGATAAAACTCTTTTCTCACTGTTCTCATTGGAAAATAGGAGACCAAGGGCATTAAAGAGTATAGCATGTGGAGAAGTCGAGTGTATAGAGACATATAAGTCAGGCCATATGGCTAGAAAAGAAAAGAAAAAAAGAAAAGAAAAAAAAAGAAAATTGATTTGAACTCTTAAGAAAAAATATGAAGTGTTAAAAACTGTGGAGAAGGAACCTAAGATTGGAATTAGAAAGTTAGCTGAATTTCAGTGTTACAATATTCAAATATGTACTATATATAAAAAGATCAAATTGAAGAGCTTTATGAGTCAAATGTTAGCCGTACATTATCTTGATTTTGAAAAAGGAAACAGACAGTCAGAATTTTCTGATATCAATGAAGCGTTTTATAACTGGTCAGCTAGCAGTATCAAAAATATATTTCCTGATGGGATATGGGAACGGGAATAGCTCAACATAATAATATGGGCATATGGCATTTTAATGCCTCTAATCGGATGGCTTGACAGATAGAACAACGCACAATATAATAAAACGAGTTACTAGTGGTGAATCAGGTGAGGTAAGAAATGAAACTTGTGGAGTCGTGGTTTGAACGCCTACTGATTCTAGATAGTTATGAAGCTCAAGACACTCGGAATACTGACAGAGACCAGTTGTTGTTGGAAGGCTCTCCCTGAAAAGGATCTTGCAGAATGAAAGATAGAAAGTAGAAGAGGGGAAAAGTCAAAATTACATTTAACCATTATATTTCATTGTTAATAGTATGGCGAGTGAGTTGCCCATTAAAAAATGTATGGGAAAAATCGCTGTTCAATTGAAATTGCACGGGGAAAGTGAAATAGCGTGTAACTAATTGAAATAGCACGGTAACTAAGTGGACACTTGAAATACCACAGTAGCTAAGTGAAATAGTACGGGTAAGTGCGCACGCTTGCAGCGTTAACCTTGGAAACGTACAGTTTGAGTAGTTTCTAGTTGGAGACAATGTCATTCTATACCACAGAAGTTCTACCCGTATTAGACAGAATGTTTTTCAACAGATTAGGAGGAGGCGTACATTGAAAACAAAGTTCCAGCAGAAGAAATAAGGAGATAGTGAGTGAACGATACAGTGTAGCTACAATTGCAAATGACATTTTAAAAAGCTGGCCTACTATTAGCGAGTGACAGCACGGGTAACCTGTGCTATTTGGGATCAATAGCACTAGTAAAGCAATTGCAATAGCACAAGGCGAAGCCTCGTGCTATTTCAATTGTGTTACTCGTGCTATTAATCCCGAATAGCACGGTTACCTGTGCTATTACTCATACTTGTCATTTGGGGAGTCTGAGGATCATCCAGTAGTTATCTAGAACTCTGAAAATACCAGGTATTTCAAGCGCATTGATAAAACTGCCTCACCTGTTCAGTACTTCAGCCAAAAAAGTCCTGGATGACTGGTGAAAGTTTAAAATTATTGTTTAATAAAATTAACTGCAAACTGAAACATGAAAAGGAAGATGCGTTCCATTTCATAGATAATGCTAGATGTCACCCAAATAAATGTTGTCCCCTTCCAAATATGTGTAACTAGAAAAAACTTGGGGACTCCAAATAGCTACATCAGGTGGATGGGGAGGGGGAAGAGGGGAGTGGCGATTCGAACATTTTACCACAATAGATCACCATTTTTAATTATTTTGCCATCCTGTGCTTACATAAGTATCTTGCCTTCGTACTACAGCTATTACATGTCTTATTGCACTATATGTATATATACTTATACATATCAAGGGCGCGGTTCCAGCACTAATGATGGGGAGGTGCGCCCCAAATAGATTTAATATATTTAAGTTAAAACTTAATAAAAATTTTTTTAATATGAAGAGCATAAATTAGCTAGCATACATAACCATTATTACCTATCACAAATGCATAACCACATGAATAAACTGAACACTCTCAACTCTTTTATCCCCTCATTTAGACTATAGGTATTTGTACCGACTGGGCCTCCACAAATGGCAGCTAATGGTATTGGTTGCAATGCATGTGATGTAACAGCTACCTAATTAAACTAACGAAACATCGCTCAAATTCAAAATAATTAAAATTACACAGTATACAGCACTGAGGAGTTGAGCAGATCTGCAGGCAGTTTGTGGATTATAACTTTTCAAAAAACTTGGTTAGGAGGGAGAGGGGGGTCCCCTCGGCCCCTCCCTGGACCTTCCCCTGTATATACATATAGACTCAAATTTGTACACCCCTGACAGAAGCTAGCCCATCAACTATCATTCCATGCAAAACATAAATCCTTCTCTACTTGCCTTTAAGAATCCTGTCCTGCGATCCAGATTGGCATGCATATTTTTTATTTCCCCGTACTCAGCAAATTTGTCATTAATGTCCTCTTCCTGGGCTTCCTCGTTGATGTTGGAAACGAACACGATCCAGCCCTCCACCGCTATATTGCAAAAGGACATGGCATCACAAATGCATGACTACGCGAGTAAACTGAACACACTCTCTTATCCTCATTTATGACTAGCCCAACTTGAGTTCTACAGTTCTATGGCATTACCACCATTAGATGACAGCGGAGGCTCTACTAATTATTCTAATAACTCAATAACAAGCAAAGTCGAGCAGAGTTACACCGACTATAAGTACAGCACTCTAAACCCGACGACTTGATCTTCAGGGATAATTCTCAATCAATGTTATGAGCAGAAAATGAACTGAATTTTAAGGACTTTGACTACCCACAAAAGACGAACTTTGTTCATGATCAACGACGACCTCATCATTACCACATTCTTATCGCCACCAATTCACTCACATCTAAGTGGCCCAGGACCATCAGAAGCTATTTCTTCATAAGGACCCTGAATTTCCCTGCTGGAATCTACAACACATGAAATATATACCATTAGAGAGAGATTTGGTGGTACTGTCTCCTAAAATGGTATCAACTCAAAGCCCCATTACTGGTAATACTCCTTCTTGGGAGTTGGTTCAAATGTGTGTGTGTGTTACACAGATGTGTCACCACTTGTCAGAAACATTAATAACTGTGATTTAGTCTGTCACTTGTGGCAGAGAACCATCATCCAATGGGTGGCTTCCTTTCAAGGTCAAGGTCAAGGTGTGTGTTAAGTGTTTTGTGCATGCATGTGTATGTACGTAAACTATGCTGATCCCAAAGATGTGATCATCAGTACAGACTTTATGCAAGACATAACCTTCTAATTAATGCACATCAATAAATCGGATCCTTACCCTGGAATCCTCTCCCTTTCTTCTTGGTGACTCTCGCCTTTAAACTATCTACAGCTGCACGAAAATACACTCGCATTAATGTTATTAAAGGTGCAATAGCTAGTACCTTCATCAGCGATATCACCTTCGAATTCGTAATCATCTTCAGCTCTAACCTGCACCTCATCCATTCCGGCCATCCTTTCCAACATAGATATCCTGGTACAAGGCGCGCGGTTGTGACGTTTTCCCCGCGCACTTACGGATGTCGATCTTTACCGAAAATATCAAAGGAAAAAACCGAGGTAGCGCAGAAGTGCTACTAACTCACAGTATGATTTGCTTCCCTATTAGAAAGTCATTTAACCTTTATTGAACACTTCACTACACGCTATAATGTAATAGGTAAATAAGAAGTATAAAAATGACAGATAGTACATCAATGGTAATACATTCAGAGCATGATTTTCCAGTTTTAAGTACTTCAACCTCAATCTGTTTTGGCTGTGATCTTCACTGTGATGTGCTGTATACATACATATAATAGTCAATTATTATTGCACTTGATTAACATGGAAATTGAATGCTAATTTTAAACGTTGGTAGTCCGCCAATAATTGATCTTGACTGGCTATCCTATTCATGTGTTTCCATAGTAGTTACCAGCTAGTACACCCTATTGTATACTATATTAATGTGGAGGATTCTTGCTTATCATTTACATTCATTTTTATACTAGCTACTTCAAATCATGATTTAGCTAAATAGGTACATGAAATGAACTAATACAGCTGTTTTCTATTTTGTATACGATTGTATTTTGTGTGTGCGTGCATATAATGTGTGGATAAGAAGAAAAGTACAGAAATTACATATTCCACAAGAACAAAATTAAAAAAAACTTTGAATACCTGACCATCTTGGACAGACTTTGGATCGACATCTACTTGAACAAAATTATGTCCTGTAGTGTAAGTTACTCCATTGGCTGGGTCAACACTATTGCAAGCCACAGAAGTCAATATGAATGAGAGAAAGAACATGAACACAAATATTATTTTCACTGTTGTTGTTTTTTTACCTGACTGTATATCCCTGAGAGTAGTAGAGATTTTCATTAAGGTATATAATGGAGGGGTCCCCATCAGCAGCTACTGTAATGTTGACAGCAAACACCAGTGAATAGGCTCCTGTGTTAGGGTCAAAGGTTTGGCTGACATGTCTACCTCCCACAGCCTATACCATCATATAGGATTGTAAAGGTAGATCTCGATAGAAATGAATTCTAAGTCTACCTGAGCTGATGTCCTTGACAACAGCTTTACTTTGGACCTCTGACTGGAGCCATTGTTAAACCATAAACCTTCTGCTGAGCTAGATTGTGTAGTAAAGTCTCCATATCTGCAGTGGGTTTGAAGCGCATTGAAATTAGAAGTAAATATAAACTCAAACTCCAGTCAGAAATCATAAGCCACAAATGGTACCAATTTTAATTAATAACTCTTGTGTTCCTTAATTCTAACAATTCAGCTCCATCGTTGTAGAACTACTATTGCTGTATATAATTAGCTTATATGTGTTAGAACTGCAAGCGTTGACACTGTCATTTCAACTGATCTCAAACTCAAAACATCACAAGTGTCAAACTTTTCCTATGAGTACCAGACATACCTTTTCCCCGAATCAACAACCACTAAAGAGGGTACCTAAATTGTGACAAAACCAAGTGATAAAGAACTAAAGGTTTGAGCTATATTCTTGCAAGCATAACTGCAGATACGCCACCACTGTCTTCCAATCTCTGCAAATCAAACCTCAACATAATGGTTTAGGCTAACTAGAAAGGCAATATTAGCACATGCTTTTTATCTCATCTAACTGTAATTACTGTACATGTGTTTGTTTATTACCCTTTATACTGCCAGTAGATCCAAGATTGCAGGTTTTGGTCTGCCAGTTTCTATACACATGCAAGCATGGAGAGCTGTCAGAGGATCCCAGTCAATTACATAGCTACTCACTGTTATTTCTAGTCCATCATTGTAGGGTTTAGACCCAGGCACGGTCATATTATTGAAAGCTCCCCTTTCAAGATAAATAAAAATTAAATGAATAACATGATTAATTTAGGAATTTTTTTTTAATGCTTATATACCATTCTGTTAAGAATCCAGCCACACCCATTCTCTGAGAATCTGCTGTTCTCATAGCCATGACTTCCAAGTCACTACCGTCACACAATAAAGTACTGGTTGGCTAGAAACAGAAAGTACAGCCACAGCATCAACAGCTGAGAGTTAGCTACTATACAGCATATTGCATTGAAGTACTATAATTATACCCTCTAGTAGCACTGACAACAAAACAGAATAACAAGCATTTTAGCCCTTGAAATCAACTTGATCAATTACAAAGTACTTGGCCTAGAAACCAATACAAACTAGAACCTGTTCTTTACATAAAGGCCTCAAGTACCCATGTGCTTTATAGGTTTCACTCGGTATAACAAACCCAATATTTCAAAATTCTTTTTCTTTTTCACTTCAATTAGCTACCAAATGTTACTTTCTAGACACAACAATAGTTTGTAGCATTTGGTTTTCTTACTTGTCCATTTTTGTCCATTAGAATACAATACAAGTGATAGGAAAATACTTGTCTATAAAACAACAAAATGCTAATTATAATACAGCAACCATACAATGTAGTTAATACACTTCCAACATTTTTTCATCTACATGTAACCAACAGCTAAATATATATATATATATAATATTCTTCATAAAAAAATTATTTAATTTCAAGAGTGACTCTAGAAAGTAAGACATTTGTATTACACCATGTGACACTCAAGTGATGTATATATTTTTCATCAGGTGTAATTATATCATTTCAAATAGAGCTACCTGTCATTGTATTCCTTTCCACCTGGACCTTCCGTGAGACCTGTAGCTGAAAATTTCTTCAATGGGAGCTAAACGTTTATTAAACAAGCATGCACAATGCTACCTTCACCAAATGTTGTGTCACTTACACTGGTAATAATAATAGTGGGCTCATAAAAGATGATATGGTGATCATCGTGTTCTCGAATTGCAGTGTGGACTTTCTTGTACAAGGGAGCTAGATTTTTAGGGTCGGCAATATCTAAATAAATAAATTGAATAAATGAGGTGAAGATTTAGTGGCTGTAGTCTACCATACGTGGCTCGAGTTGGTCTGGATGTCTGTAAATATCTCCAGCCCAAGGTTCATTCAGGACTTCATAACCAAGTACAAAGTCATTGTCAGCAAAATACTGTGCCACAATACCCCAGAACTTGGCAAAGTCGTCCTGTATCCCTTGTTCATTGTCATAGAGGCTTTGCCTGCAACCAAGATAATGAATAGCTGCAAGGATGATGCATATAGCTAGTGGTAGCTAAGTGAGTGAAAGTGGGACTTTTATTTTAGTAGACTATGGTCTAAACTCTCAATAATTCCGAGTGTACAGACTGCATACTACTACTAATGAAATATATTTAATCATAATCAGTAGGTACATTCAAAGCACTCCAAGAGTGTCAGTAATTATCTATAACAAATCAGAGAGATCACTTTTAACTTACATGGATTTACAAACAGCATCACTGAAGTAATAGAGGAAGAATGATTTACTATTACAATCACTCCTGTAAGGATATCTGTTTTAAAAAAAGAAAGAATAAATATGCAATTAAATCCCAGCACTACTGAAGTCCTGCCATCTCTCACCCAGTCTCAGGGTTAATTTTATAAGGAGTGAATGCAGCTGGCTCAGGAAATGGGAGAGGCTTTATTGTTCTGTTCTTATATAAAGCAGCAAAATCCGGAGCTCCTTCTCCTATAGGGTTAGGAAATAAATTTGCTGCCAAAATTGTTGCAATATAACTATACCACAGAACTTGGGAGAATAAACATCCTGATGGCAGTCCAGGATAGTGTAGATGCCTTCCTCTCCAAGTCTGTTGACAATATTTCTCAAAACCTATTCAGTAATAGCTACAAAGGTAGACTGCTTTAGAATGGGAAGAGTACATCCTCACCATCAAGTATGCATAATTATACTGTCCTTTGGTGGGCTCCACTCCTGGCCATGCCACATACAGTCTAACAACATTAAAGCCATGCTCAACCAAGAAGGCAATGTCTTCTGAGCTGAATGAATACTCTGCATCAAAACTGCCATTAGATGGATGATAAGGAAAGGACTTGTACACCTAAAATTAAACAGGATCGTTGAATTCCCCCAACAGAAGGTGATCACTCTTATGGCAAGAGTATAATCAATGACTTGTCTGATGGGGATGAGGTTAAAGTAGTAGAGGGTCTTAGCTTTACTAGGTAATAAATTGCCTCAGCCAACACATTCAACAACTTACTACGTTGACTCCATGAAAGAGTCTAGCTCTGCCTGCACAATTAAACAAGATAGAATTAGTTCACTCTTATTAACAAGTTACAATCCCTTGCCTAGTTCATCAACAAACTGACGTGTAGCAGTGTCTACTCTGATAGGAGCTGCTCTAATCTCTAAACACAGGAGGGACATAAGAGGAAGAAGCAGTGACAACTTCGCCATTGCACTGGGATGGATGAATAGTACCATAAACAATGAGGTCATTGGATTATTCATGGAGTGGCCACTGCCATATACAGGCAGAGTGGGATGGCAGCAACCTGGACTCTGAATACTGCACACTCAATTCAGTGTAACACGGTAAGGGTAATAATTACTGTCATATGTGTAGAGAAATGGTAATTGAATCGCAGACTCTGAATACTGCACACCCAATTCATTGACATGGTAAGGGTAATATACATGTGTACACATAGGACAATTGAATACGTTCACCTACTCCTTGCCCCACATATATGACCACATGATCTGTATTTTATTCGATAATCAATGTCATTAAATAGCCCACTCACAAAGCATGTATAATTATAAATAATGTCATTTTTTAAAGTGTCCAAAAATCATCACGTCATAAATAGAACAAAGAATATAAATTTTATCTACAAAAAAATTAATAAACCATAAAAAGCAGAAATATTTGAATAAGCGTATAATGTAGTCTTTAGAATAAGAGTGAGATGTATGAGAAAAGTTGACTTCAATCTGAAAAGGTCCCATAAATCACTATTATTTAAACCTAACCAAATAAGAAAACAACAACAATAACCCATAAAACAATTAAAAGTTTGTGAAAACCACCTACACAGCAAGTGGTTTTTAAAAATTGCTAACTTGCAGAAATGTTGAACCAAGAACAAACGACAACACATATGGGGTGGAAAATGAAAAGAACGAAGAAAAAAAAATCAACACCATAACGAATAAAAATTGTTGTAAACACAGATGGCATATATCATGTAGGGGCTGCCGTGTCTATCTGCTTCTCGATACGAGTAAAGTTTGGGCGTTGACTGGGATCTTTGTTCCAGCATTCTTTCATGATTCTGTACATGTGATCTGGGCAGCCGTCAGGTGAGTCCATGCGATAGCCTTTCTCCACATGTGCAGCTACATCTTCTACCGGCTAATGTAGGTAAAATGAAATAAAATTAAAACCAATAAAAGATTTGATTATATATATATTATATATATATATACATGTATATATATACTAGTGGTGTGCTTGAGCACAAATGGCGAGCATTATTCATGAGTTACAACTTTTGTTTATATCACCAACTACACTTATTTTTATGTAACTAAATTTAAAACAATGAAAGTTTGCTGTTAAAAGTTCCTATTTCTTTAGTAGTCAGTTCTTCATAGCTAATAGGCAGCCCAAGATCGACCTCCTGCAAATATAACATTTTCGGCGTCAAATTACAGCATGGTCGTCAACAACTCTGCCGTATAGGCTGCACTATCTAATTGTAGGAACATCACTGCAGGGCCAGTCAAAAAGTTTTCGTGAAGAAAGCTGACGGTTGTCGAGAAAATCTCAGTTTTGTCTCCCAGATCAAGATAAAATGGCGTCTCTGAGGCACAAAATCGTGAATATCTGGAGATCCAT
>WLWI01002132.1_pt1 | contig 17090 bp, 9 predicted proteins | sample 6701501 | NCBI WGS metagenome assembly WLWI01 (sample SAMN12718690, study PRJNA515312) | sponge metagenome | isolation source: marine sponge | host: Mycale hentscheli | place: New Zealand: South Island, Marlborough, Capsize Point | collected 2014-11-01
GTGTTACAACCACTACTTAGCTAAAGAATATCACAAAGAAAACTTTTAAATAACGTGTATTGTTTTGTTGTTGTTGTTTTTTCCTTCAATTCAAGCAGTTGCAGAGAGTTGTTACTATGGCACTGAAGTCCCTTTACCCTGTATGCTAAATTAAAAAACTGGACCTTATTTTCAGTAGCTTTAGTGATAGAAGTCAATAAAAATAGTATAGTCTTTAGGCTCGCTCGCCATTTGTGCTCAAGCACACCACTAGTATAGTTGCAGGTATTGTGAAAAATGCATGTGTTGTAGGGAAATAGTTAGAGTTGCTAGTTAAATGTACTTGGTGACCCAAACAAACTTGCATTACACAACATCCTGGCTCAAGTCCTGTGTACCTCAATTACCTCGATTTATTGGCACTTCAAGGTTCATACTTTCAGCAATAGCAGAAATAAAAATGCAGTATAACCAATGACATCTCCTTAATCATTCTATTAGTGTTTTAGTTAACTGAAACTAAAACCCAAACCCCTTAGTATTGGGGTATTTTACTTTTTGTAAGAATAACTAAAACTAAGCAGTACAAAACATGAAAAAACAAAACTAATTATTATAGAAGACAGTAAATTTGATAATAACTAAAACTACCAGTAGAGTGGATGACAAAAATTAATACTAAGCATTTTTATTGTAAACAATTCACCTAGAATTATGTCATTCAAGTAATATTCACTAAACTACAAAACAAATATCATACTTTATTTATAATACCTGGCTCAATGTCTTTTTTTTGCTGTTGTAATATTGCAGAATGCATTTCTATAATAAATGGTGCATTGCATAAAAGAAGTTTAATAATGTCCTAAATATTTATTTATGTCACATTTATCCACAAATTATTTGGCTACTATACTTAAATCAAGTTGATCTGTAGTTCGTGTATATACAACATTAAACAATTGTTCAAGTGGTTTTCTGTCATGGAAGAACTTGAATAGTAAGTGTGGAGTCATTGGAGGGCAGAAAATGAATACTCAGAAGTGGAGGAAGTAACAGGAATAGTTTTGTACAAAAGTGTTGATTGCTTGATTATCTATATTCCATGCCATTTCTTCTTACTCTTAAAACTGTTTTTGTAACTACCATCATTTAATTATAGATATCAATATATAGCTACATCCCCCAGCTCCGACCGCTTCCCTGTGGCTACCACTATCTACCATTAACCCAAAGTACTTGTCTATTTCACAGTGGTGTGTGGAAGAGACACAGGCGGCAGGAAGCAGGGCAGCTTGAGCCCTCTCCTTTTATGTTGTACAGCAATAGAAAGTTGTTATTGGAATAGTTCGGCCGTCTCATCTCCCACTTGTTTGCAACCGTGGTAATTGAAAGTATATCATATTTTGGTTAATATTGTTTGTCATACTTTTTTTAAAATTTAATTGTATTTTTTCTGCAAAGTTGTTTTAAATGCTACACAAGCAAACTGAAGTTCTAAAATGAGATTATGCTTTTTAGAGCAGTAATTTTTTTTAAAATAATGGAATCTGGTATAATTCCCCCTTTATTACAAGTTTTTGAAATGTATTATCTCTTACCCAACAAAACTCTTGCTGATGGTACAGAGAAGACTGCAAAGAATATGAAAATAAAGTCATTATACAATTCCAAATACATTAATTTATGATAAGGAATAAGCTTTTTTTTCACTTCCTCAAACTTTTCCTGGCACTCCTGCCTTTGGAAACCCTCACAGAATTCCCTCTTCAAATTGTCTTTACTATATTTGCCCCTATCGTTGTATGTTCCATAATATTGATGTCATCATTACTTTCTTCGCTCTATAATAGAAATTCGAATGCTCTTCATCACAGCTTCTGAAATGGATCCCATCTTTGCTCATGTCTTGGCTATTATGAGCAGTACTATCTCCTCTTTGATTATTTGAACCATGCTTGCTTCTAGTCAGTCTAAATTTACCATCTTTATGCAAGTTTTCACGAACTTATAACAACTATTCATAAAATTTATTCTTCTCATTTTTGCTCCTTTGACTGATCTCCATATTTCTATCAGAAGATCTGAGATTCATTCCTTTAACAATGTTATGATTGGTATTTTTTCTGTTGTATTGGTATATGAAGGAAGAGAATAGTTAAAACCATTCTTGACTGATATATATCTTCAAACTCTTTAGTAGTAGAATTCACTTGGATCAAGTCCTAAATAGAATTTGTACATTTATATTTAGAAAGTATGGAATGAGCAGTATTACAATATTGTATTCATGACATTATTAAATATTTGTATTATCTGTAGATAATCATAACCCACTCAAGAAGTGAGCTAAATAATATGTATTTATTATAGTAGTATGCTTTAGCACACAACAGTGAGCCAGATAGCCGAGCTATAATTTAAGGATTGATTATAGCAATATATTCTAAAACAGAATTGAATTTTACAAATATATTAATAAGCTAACAAAAGCGTTCTTTGACCTAACTCCTCACCTTTTAACAAAATGCAAGGGACTGTAAGAGTCCCCAAAAAATGCTACTAGTGTAGCTACTTTGAAATGGCAAGTGACTATGACTTCAATGTGCTGCTAAATTTATAGTGCCAAACACTGCACTTGGGCTCAGGAACCTACAAGTGAGAAACTAATGATTTAAGTTAAGAGATGTATGAACTGTATAAACTCACTATATGTAACAGTGCTAGAAAAATAGTATTACAGTTGGTCTCACATAGTAGGCTTGCATTGCTGGTTGAAGAGATAAAAACAAAATTCAAGCGGTCAAGTCTGCCCCAAGAGAATAGGCAGTTTTTCAAGTTTCAAATATCATTATTGAAAGGACAAATTGAGTATTCATCTTTATCTCATGCTTCCTCAACAAATACTTGTCAAACGTTACATATTTGGCAAAATCTCGAATGAGTTACTCCCGAAACTTAATTAAATAGCCCCAAGGCGAATTACTGAGCCTTCGGTCCTCGATTAGAGAGATAAGGGTGGCCCTCAACTACAACCCCTCTTAGTTACAATTAGTCGAGATTGCCTCTGGTGGCAGCATCTACCTAGTAGCAGTTGTCTCTCAGTTTACACGGGGACAGCTATCACAACACTTTTTTAAACATCATATTCATGACTCGTTTTGTTAACGTTTGTAAATTATGAATTTCATCAGTATAACCAATGGTTTGGTTCAAATCTCAATGAATACATTTATATACGATTTGTGACTAGCTGCTACTATAAATATACCATGTATATGGGATGGAAGAGATAAACACATAAGCCCAGTAAACTTATACATGGTCAACACGGGTACATTAATAAGTGCTAAAGGACCAAAGGCAAAAAGGGGCATAAATATAATTATATCAAATCTTAGGAATATATTTAATTAACTGAGGACAAAGAGCATATCAAGTTTACATGCAAAAAACTGCAGCTCTCTTTCTTCTCCTGACTATTGTGCAAGAGGTTGCCTTTAACAATTAGTAAGCTATACCTTTAAGCAAAATAATAAAAACAAAAAATATAAACAAAACAGAGCACGTATTAGTTTACTTCTGATAGCTACATTATGGCAGCTTTGTCTCAGAATGTTAGGAAAACAAATTAAACAACCATGTGCATGCCAATAGATGGCATTGAAAACTGTTGCACGAATACGATAATGGTGACAGATGTGATAGAGAATACTGTTGGAGAGCAATACTATGAGTTTTATCCCTGGAAACTGGTTACCATGTCCCTTTGCTCTCAATATTACCTATGGTGCTGACAATATGAAATGAAAGGAATGTTGGCTTGGTACTATGGTGAAAAGAATGAAAGTGGCTGTGTCTGCTGAATAACTAATATTTGTTGTTCATAAGTCTAGAGTGAGAAGAGTATCCTTTGGCAGAACATCCTAGTCGCCTATACCATATAATAAGTGGTTTGTGGAGCCTTCTACTTCACCTATCCAGTCCATGTTGTTTGCACAGATATCAATCATGCACTAGTAGTGCACTTTCAAATTACTCAACTTCTAACTGTTGCCTCTGCTACGTTTCTCTACGAGCTCAATAGATCCTGGCACGTAGCTATAGTGCGATCCGCTAGAAGCGGAATTATTTGCATTCTCCAAACCAGCGAAAGTTACCGGAAGTACTCGATTCTTCCTGTCAGCCCCTCCCTTTTCCGCTCAGAGTGAGACAAAGTAAAGGGGCGTTTCCGAGGGCGTTTTGCCACACATTTCTGAACTCCTAAATCGAGAAAAGCGCAAAAATGTCAGACATTCCAGATTACTGCGGAGCTGTGTCGACTAGTACTGAAGGTTTAGTCAACTCAATCGCTGTAGATGTTAGAACTTATGCGGATAAGTTTTTTGGTGAGGAACTCATAACGGAGTCTACATACAATACTGTGACCGATACTAGGATAAAACAGGATGATGCAGGAAGAGCCAGGGATATTGTCAAAGATGTCGGATTAAAAGTGAAGGCTAACCCTAAAGAATCTGTTTGTAAGCTGCTCAAAGTTCTGAAGGACTTAGGCCTCAATGAATTGGCAGAAAGTATCGAGAGAAAGTTAGGTGAGCTAATGTTGAATTGTTGGCAAAGATCCTTTTACCATCATACCATTACAATTTGATAGCTAATATACCAACACAAATACTTGTGGTTCATCATGTGCAACCAGTGAGTAAGTCCCAGGACGCATGAATTTTCAGAGGAAATTGTGTAAGGGGTCTGGCCAGCAAGACTACAGAATGCCATAGCTCTGGTAAATGCAGAAGTAAATATAACACATCCTAAAGTGACCTGGTATTTGCATGCATGGACACTATGTAAGCCACCTTATTTCTTTTTTCCTTACAGGCTCTAGGAAACGAAAACAATCAATTATTCTAGGAGATTTCAGCAAGAAGACGCTATTGGAGCAACCTCGGCGTAAGTATTACAGGCATCTTGTAATGGTATACTCTTTGAATTCCTTATAAATTACATTTGTATAATGTTACCACATCAACGTGCTTCTTGACTGAGAGCAGTTATGTACCAAGGCTTTCAGCTCGCAAATAAGAGGTTGATAGTTTTAAGAGGTGATTGGATGAGGCTAGGAGAAGGTGCACTAAGTAGAGGTAATTTTTTTGTTTGAGGGTTCACTATAAGAGGTACCACGGAATATGTGAGCCATTATCATTCTCAATGCATTTATTTTCTGAACTTCGTGCATTATGATGTGCATGACTTAGTCTACAGTTTAGTTATTCATGTAGTCAATAGTGAATATTTCACTGGTGTCAGGAATTTGAACATTTCAAAAGATGTGGCAATGATCACTGAAAGTCAGAATGCATAATGTCTATAATTAGACTTAATAAGAAGAAAGTTAGCTCATAGTTTCCAACATTCCCAGTTTTGTTTTCCCAGTTTATTTGTTTATTTATTCATGTATTTTAATTTAGAATAATTATTTCTAATTCCATTTGATTAACTTTTTTACTAAATGTGAATGCTCAGGTCAACTGAATTGAATTTAAGAGATGAAAAATGAGAATTCTGTAAAAATTAATTGTAATAACAATTATAATAACAACAACAACAATAATAATAACAATAATAATAACAATAATAATAATAATAATAATAATAATAATAATAATAATATTCATTGTTACTAATAGAATTTAGCTTTAGCTAATGCACCACTATAATTAACTTCCAAAATCTGGGATTCTTGGGTGATAAAGACTTTGCATGTGTGTGAGGGCGACAAGGTTAGGATCGATGCAATCTCAAATGTTTTAGTATATTTATGCCATTATTTTGTATTTATGATAAGTTTTGTGTAACTAGCAAGTACCCTACCATGGCATCCCTTCTCCTTTGTCTATCTACCTACTTCAGAGTCCCTCTATTTTTCTATTGTAGACTTAGGCTTTAAGCAAAAAATTTGCTTTCCTTTCGAAACCTTCCCCTTACTTTTTTTACTTTTTGAATCTTAAGCAGTTTTTTTCTTGCCAGTTCCAAATGCTTTTTACCTAAATTGATCGCCTTCTACTAAAAGTAGTGATGCTTTACCCATCCAATTATGATGATGCTTTTACTATTCAATTATGATGACGCTTTACCCATTCAATTATGACGATGCTTTCTGAACTGCTAAAGCTCATAAATTATTCACAAAAATACATTGCCGTCGTCAATCACCGTTGTCATCATTATTACTGGCACACAAGCATGTTATATAGATTCTGGTGTCTATTTTTGCTAAAATTAATGTACACTCAAACCTCTCTTATCCGGACAGTCTGGGACCAAGGGGTGTCCGTAACTAAGAAATGTCCGTAACTCAGAAATACTTAATTTATTCGGTGATGAACCGTGTATACAATTAATTATTTGATAATTGAATTAGTATATTACTTAAAATTAACAAAAACACCTGTAAATACATGAATCAATTTATTTAAAATATGAAGTGATTTTAGTTTGCTTCATAGATTTCAAGCGACGCTGAGCTGCATCGTCTCTCCAACTTTTTACCAGCATAAAATGTGCAGGGTGTGTGTTTCATCTTCATTTTCGGACTCAGATTTTCTCTCTCTTGCAACACATCTTCTACAATTTCTTCATCGTTCATGTCCAAATATCATTCACTGTAGATTTTGGAACACCAAACTGTCCAGACACTGCCTCACTGACTTCACTTTCTTAACTTCTGATATTATCTCCTTTCTAGAGTTAAAACGCTACGCTTGCGTTTAGTTACCGCGACCTTGCCTCCACCACCGCTAGTCGTTGAATTCTTAGAAGAACTAGCAGCCCCACTGCCTTTCAAAGATATTTGAGAAGAACTAGCAGCGACGCCGCCGGTCAACGAGTTCTGAGAATAACTAGCGGTAGACGCACTAACTGCCTGTTGATTTCCCTGCTCCATTTCCGCACACAACGCTACGATCGAATACTACAGTCCCACAGTTCTTATCAAAGAACTCATTTCATTGGTTAATCAAATCATGTGACCAATTATAGCGCCACGCGAGGGCTAGGGCTAGGGCTAGGGTGACCAATCAGAAGAATTCTTTGATAAGAACTGCGGGATGGCTCATCGAATACACTCGAAGTGCCACGCACGAAATATTTTCCCGATTTTATTCGTTTAATTTGGTAGCTTTCCGACTACACTGACGATCCGTACGCAGTCAATAATTTTAGTTTGTGTCCGGTAGACAGAGGTGTCCGTAACTTAGACGAACGGATAAGAGAGGTTCGAGTGTATTTGAATTGAACAGTATTTGTGGTAATAATTGCAGCTATATTGATGCATAACCATTATCTATATAATAATATACTTGTGTGTCAGGACTGACGACCGACGACAGTGACCGACATTTCGTGTATTTATGAATATTTCATGAGCTTGAATGGTTTGGTAAAGAATCGCCATCTCATGATAGGTAAAGAGTTGTCACATTCAGTAGAAAGTTGTTAATTCTAAATAGCGGGTGCAATAGTCGAAGAAAAGTGGCGTAGGTTTAAAAACGAAGACGAAAGTACGAAAAAGAAGTTAAAGGCCCTTATCGTAATTAAAAAGCAGGTGAATCAGCGGGGTAAGGCGGCATAGGTTTAAAATGGACTGGAAGAGAAAGCAAAATAAGATGAGCATTTAATTGTAGCTAAAAAATGGGTGGGATCGACAAATAAAAGTGCGGGTTAAAAGGGGAAGGCAAAGGTACGAAAAAGAAGACAAATTTTTGCCAAGCTTAAGTTTACAATCATGATAGTAGGACAGAAATTCAGAAGTAGGAGAGATAGACAAAGGAAAAGGGGACTCCATGACTCAAGCAGAAAGAGCTGAAGAAAGGAGAGGTATAATATATTATTATATCATTATACCTGTATAATGTTGGATTTAAAAATTCTAACACCTTATTGTATTTATATTAAAATACATTATTCACATTATTATTGGAAAATATAAGAGAATAGATCATTTTTCATGAAAATTTGTTTAAAATTTTCAAACAAAGGAAAAAACCACATGTAAAACCTTGGTACTTAGTTTCTAGGGAACCAAAACTATATTATCACATTGATTAGGTCCACAGCTTTCTGTTAACGTATAGTTGTTAGGGAGTTTATGAAAATAATATCAAAATATATAACCATTTGTGATGATGGTTTAACTGTTTGAAATTACTGGGAAAAAATAAACGGTGAAAGGGTTTACCAATGGTAACAAATGATAACTGACCAAAAAAACTTATGCTACTCCCTTCTAACTTTGCAATTCATCAAGCGAAGCGCCACTGTGTGGCAGGGTACTTGCTAGTAGTGTATAATGATGCTTTCTAATGCATTTTTGGTATTTGCTGGTATATATAGTACTTATTACATGAGTTAGGGTGTGATATGGCAAAATATTTCAAGAGCAGGCTAATTTATTTTCAATAGCCAGAGGCGAGTGAAAATAAAGCCTGAGAGTAAAATATCTTGCCATATCACTCTGACAAGTGTAATTAGTGGTTTATTCCACACTAGATATCTTTACTACTGTAGTTAGTACTAGAGGAAGGGTAACTCACAGTAAAATTGGTTGTAGGGACTAGCCACACCCCCAGCCTACATTTTAGCAGCTGTTCTAACCCTGTTGAGCAGGGTACACCAGAGGAAGGTAGCTGTAAAACCAGAAAATTGAAAAGTTTGGCCCGGTTGCTATAACTACAAGGGTAATGAACTTGCACAGTACATCAGCATGAACATGAAATAACAGCGGGTCATGTACTTAAAGATATCATTGTGAAGATATCTAGGGTGGATCCACCCTAGATATCTTCACAATGATATCTTTAAGTACATGACTCTTGAAATAACTTATTGGTGAGCGAGCAAAGCGAGCGAGACACTCTTAGCGGTAACACAATTGAAAATCGGGGATGTCTGTTTGTTTATATGTTTGGACATACGTATGTCATTTTGTACTTTGACCCTCTCGTATTTTTGAGTTAGCTCAGTGTTCGACCCCGTACCAAACATCACTAAACAGTATCCTCTGGTTTAACGATCATTACCTGTATCATCCTAGAAATTGAATTGTTTAACGCTTTGAATTTTTTTGCGGGTGCAGTTTAAAATTAAATACTTACTGGAGTTCCATTTCTATTCGATTTAGTGGCGGTGGTAACTTCATACGCTATTTGTCATAGTTATAAGCCCTATGCAACAGTATTTACTTGAAAATTCATTGTTTACTGGACTTACCACGAAGATAAGTCTTGCGTAAGTATGTTCAGTTATGTGAAAGTATTGTGCGTTACAACAATTACTAAGAATATCCCAAAGAAAAAGTAAAAAAAATGTGAATTGTTTTTTGTTTCAATTCAAACAGTTTCGGGGAGTGGTTACTATGGCATTGAATGCCTTTACAGTATAATGGGTAATTTAAAAACTCAACTTTTTTTAAAAACTTGAATTTTAGAAGTTAAAACCAAACGTTTAACAATGGTGTAGTATTAGGCTTGCTAGCCATTTGTGCTCAAGCACACCACTAGTAACTATTTCATGCTGTACTGCTCAAGCTCATTACCCTTGTAGTTATAGCAACCAGTCAAACTTTTCAATTTTCTTGGTTTTTACAGCTACCTTCCTCAGGTGTAACCTGCCCAACAGGGTTAGAGCAGCTGCTAAAATATCAGCTGGGGGTGAGGGTAGCCCCTACAACCAAATTTACTCTGTGAGTTACCCTTCCTCTAGTACTAACTACATAGTAAAGATATCTAGTGTGGAATAAACCACTTATTATACTTGTCAGAGTGATATGGCTAGATATTTCACTCTCAGGCTTTATTTTCACTCGCCTCTGGCTCGTGAAAATAAATTAGCCTGCTCATGAAATATTTCTCCATATCACACTCTGACTCATGTAATAAGTACTATTTATATATGTGACCGTCTACAGGAAAACCGGGCACAACGCGGCGTGCGTAAATATCGAGAAAAGATCGATCGATTTCTTAAAAATGTATTGTTTCAAGCCGACGGTAGGGAACGGTTAGGTCTATTATAGTGGGAACGACTTAAGCTACGACGATAAAACTTGGAGAGCTCAATATCTGGACGCCGACAACTCTGTAAGTGCAAAAAAAAATTTTTTTTGAAGGGTGCCGCATTGTGCCAGGTTTTCCTGTAGACGGTCACATATATATTGTAAAATGGTATCTTTAATTTTAATGTCACAAATCTTTGGTATTATTTTTCTATGTTCCAGATCGGCTATTTGAAACCCCTATTGCTAAATACACCAGATTTTTGAAAGCATATTACCATTCTTGCCCTATTGCTACTGTTGTAAGTTGGCCTCCTACTCCAAGCAAGGAATATATTCAGTTGGCAGTAATAAAGCAGAGCAGAGAGATCAACGAAAAATATATAGGGCATACCTTAAAAGGAAACATCAAGGAAATACTCGAGGACAGGGAACTTACCACTACTGACAAAATTCTTGACAAACAAGAGCCATTATTTGTCATAATTGAAGGAGCTCCAGGTATGGGTAAGAGTACTTTAGCTTGGGAGCTGTGTCGGAAGTGGGAGGAGTTCCCTCATATGAAGAAATACAGCTTGGTAATTTTGCTGAGGCTGAGAGAAACTGGTGTACAGAAAATGACATGCCTTTCAAAAAAATTTCCGGATCATATAGACACCACAGCACTACTACAAGATATACACCAATGCCTTGGGGAAGGAGTATTATTGGTATTAGATGGGTTTGATGAACTACCTTTTACATTGCAACAAAAAGGCTTTTTCATAGATCTCATGAATAAAAATATATTCCCCAAATGTTCCATAGTCGTCACCACCAGATCATCTGCATCAGGTACATTGTTGACATACGTAAATAATTCCCTCGTCAGCTCTCACTTGGAAATTCTCGGATTCACTCAAGAGAGCGTCAAAAATTATGCACAAAGTGTATTCTCGTCTGATTCTAAAATGTTGTCGAACTTTGAGACTGCAACATCATCTTTGGAAAACCCAGCCATTAACAGCCTCATGTATGTTCCGATTAATGCTGCAATTATTGTTCAAATATTTAAAAAGAATAATAAATTGCCACTCACTTTGACGAAACTTTATACAGAGATTTGCCTCAGCATTTATAACAATCACTGCTTAAAACATAATAAATCCAAAGTCAAAAGACTGGAGGATATTCCAACTAAACATTTTGCCGACTTAGCAAAACTTGCTTTTGAGTATTTCGAAAAGGAACAGCTGATATTTGACACTGTACCATCAGATTTAGATCACTTTGGTTTTCTAAATGAGATGTCTTCTCTTTATGGGGGAGAAGAAAAATCGTTTAACTTTCTCCATCTAACAATCCAAGAGTTCCTTGCAGCATATCATATAGCTCATCTTCCTGATCAGGGTGTAGAATTTTTTAATAGTTATTCGAAGAGATGGGATATAGTGTGGAGGTTTGTAGCCGGAATGACCAAATTTTCTTTCTTAGGAACCTATCAAGCAGAATCTCCATTTCGAACTGAAGAGGAGTGGCTTACACCTTTGTTTATAGAATGTCTTTTTGAATCTCAAAAAGTAATAGATTTTCAGTCTATTTTTAATAATAATACTCAATATTGCAAAATTGAATCCTTGTCTGAAAGCAGCTTTTATCACTTTGAAGTAGGAGGGTGCATTGCAAAGTGCAGTTCAGCACAATCATTTTGGAACTTGAACCTCATTGCGTTAGGTAAGAATAAGTTTGATTTTTTCATTAAAGGTTTGTTGATGGGTACGGGTCACAATTATGGAGTGATAAAAAGTATTAGAATTCGTTATGGTGCTCCTGCTGTTCTATCCACACTTCTGGACTATCAACAAAAAGGAGGTACTTTTTTTAATGAAGTAACACATTTTGGTATTTCAAGGTTCGTACTGGAGGAGCAGTTACTTTTGAAATTGTTGTTTATGATGATACCCCTCTTATCAAATTTACAGAAGCTTTCATTATGTTCATATTTGCGTTTTAGCAATAATGCCAAGTTCTACTTTGATCTGTTTGAATTGCTGCAGCACACAGCTGTGCAGTCTCTGGATGTTTGTGGCTCTGGAGTAGAAACTGTGTTATATGAGCATCCAGAAATATTATCATCATTTAAAGCTTTGATACATTCATCAACAGGAAAACTACGAGAATTATGCATTGGTTCTAGTTCTACATATTATCATGTAGAAAATGAAAGTGGAATAGATTACTTGGTAAAGATAGTCTCTTCCTGCTCTTCTTTGCAGATACTCTCCATCAAGTATCCTGAAAACTTAGCTTGCTTAACCAATTTTGAAAGCAGTAACCAAATTACAACACTTGAATTGAAAATCATGGAACTTGATTTCCCCATACGTTCGACTCTATCTGTCATAAACTCCATGCAAATTGAGTCTTGTTTATTGCGAAGTATTGTAAATATTCTCAGCCACAGCAAATCTCTTAGGCATTTGATCATAGTGAATGCTCCGGAATATACACGTATTTTGAGTGACAAACAAATTATATCAACTCTCAAATGTTGCACTCTAGAGACCTTGCAGTTCCACAGAAGACATGATTTGGACACTGATGAAAATTTTCACACTTTGAAAAATCATGTTTTGCACTTATCTGAGGATATAAAGTGTGAAGTTACCTGCAAAGGTGATTACTACTTTGATAAAAAGTATCTTTCAAAGTCTAACTTGCCTTCCCTCGAGTGAGTTCTTAATTATGCCTGAAGATATCAAAAACACTATCCACATATGACTATGCTATAGCTTGCTATACTTACAGAATGAATATACACAACTCCATAATATTTCTTACATTGTTTTTTTCCTTAAAATTTTTATAACTATGTAATTTAATTTTTTTAAATTATTTGTACTTTTTTTTGTTGTGAATATGTAGCTTATTTTTATTAATATTAATACCCCATTCTAACATGATTGAACATTCCAATCGCCACCATCCCTTTTTAATTTAAGTAAAGAATTGGCGTGCTGTTTTACCTGCGGTCTGCGCTCTGTTTTAGTTGTATTTTACAAGCTTTATAACTCTCCAGAATGTTATTCTGCACTAATATGTGCCCTTTCTCCAGCATTAGTAAAGCTTCCAGATGAACTAGATGTTTTGAATGGCTTTTATTGGGCTACCGAGGCCTGCATATGAACATTTTGTGCAAAAAAAAAAAGAAGCCAATCAGTCTAAGTCTAAGTATTTCCATTTAAGTGCTTGGAAGGATGATTCACTTATTGAATGTCTTAAACATTTTGAGCCACCCCTCAGTATTCAACCAGACAGCTGCATTTATAGTTCCTGTAAAAATGAAGTAAAGTACATAACAAATGAACAGTTTATACCGGGATGAAATAAGATATAGAATTGTACCACTTTTCTTTAAAAGTGGTACAATTCTATATCGCCACGGGGGTGATTTGTTGCATGCTCTTAATGTAGCTCCTGGGCAAGTATGCAATCTCACCCAATAATCTAGAATCAAACCTAACTCATCAAAATTTAGAAATAAAAATTACAGAAACTTGTCACTCACTAAATACCAAACTGCATGCCTGCATTAAAAAGTTGATAGAACAAGAATGCCATCCTCATAAAATAGAGGATTATTAACATTAACTCCTTCATAAATAGTATTGACCCTGACATTTTGAAGTATGTCTATTAACACAGCCTATCTCTTCAAAAGCAAAGAAAAGCAGTGAATCATCTAATTACCTACGAATGATCAGACGTTTCTATTGTCTCTGTGTTATATTATTTTCCACCAACAGTCAGTGTTCATTTCCATTGCACACATTAATCACAGATGTCATTGAAACCTGTGGTGGATCAGCTAGACTACAAAAATTATTGAATCGACTGGTGGCTTGTGCTAGTATTGATACACATGCAAGTTATGTTCAGCATAGAGCTCAAAAAATAAAAGAAGAGGTTACTATGGCTTCCTACCCATTAAACTCATTTATAATGCTAGTATCAGCTGGTAATCTGGACTTTAAACATAGTTTTACAAGGATATACAGTGGGAAACAGCAATTAAGTTGGCATGGAACAACTGTACAATTGTTACAACCGCCACCGCAACAACTTCTTGATGAACTTACAGTGAGTACTGAATTGCCATTCAAAAGGCTACACTCATCTCTCACACCTCATACCACTGGTAAATCATGTGAATTGTTATCTCCAGTATATGTGCAAGAAGAAGCGGAGAATGAGAACAGGGACAGATAATGAACAAGCCACCACATCCAGCCAGCGTATTACTTGACAGGTCACTTCGCAGATTTACAGAAAACAAATCTCAAAGTTTCAAATTTTTTAACTTAGTAATACAGGTAAACAGTCAATGGCTAAACTCACAAATATTTATTATCAATATACTCTATTAAAACTTGCGAGCAACAATCTGAGAAATATAATAGTCTCCTTACAGTCCTATGTATCTCTTGCAAGTAAAATAACTAAACCAGAATGCTCAATTATACTACACTACTTTACTGGAGGCTTGTAGCTGGAATGATTCAATTTTCTTTCTTAGCGACCTATGGATCTCCATTTCGAACTGAAGATAAGTGGCTTACACCTTGTCTATAGAATGTCTTTTTGAATCTCAAAAAGTAATAGATTTTCAATATATTTTTGATAGTAATACTCAATATTGGCATAATACTTCTGACTTCAAAAAAAGCTTTTATTATTTTGAAATACGAGGGTGCATTGCAAAGGTGCACTTCAGTACAATCATTTTGGAACTTGAACTTCGCGTTGTTTGATAATAATTATCTTGAATTTTTCATTAAAGGTTTGTTGAAGGGTATGGGTCACAATTATGGAGTGATAAAAAGTATTAGAATTTTTGATAGCCTTGGTGCTGCTGATTTTCTATCCACACTTCTGGACTATCAACAAAAAGGAGTTACTGTTTTGAATGAAGTAAAACGATGTAGTATTTTATGCTTGGTAAGGGAGGAGCAGTTACCTTTGAAATCGTTATTTGTGATACCCCTCTTATCAAATTTAAAGAAGCTTTCATTGGGTACACAACTTTGCTTCAGCAATAATGTCAAGTTCTACTTAGATCCGTTTGAATTGCTGCAGCACACGCAGCTGTGCAGTCTTTGGACATTTTTGACTGTCTCTTCTTGCTCTTCTTTGCAAATACTCTCCATCAAGTATCCTAAATACATAATCTTGCTTGACCAATTTTGAAAGCAACAGCCAAATTACAACACTTGAATTGAAAATCATGCCCTCAGGTTTGAACTTTTTCCTCAAGTATGAATAGAAGATGGGCCTTTTTTAATGCAATGTATTGTAAACATTCTCAACCACAGGAAATCTCTTTGGCATTTGATCATAGTGAAGGCTCTGGAAAGTACATGTATCTTGAGTGACAAACAAACTATATCAACTCTCAAATGTTCTGCTCTATAGAACCTTGCAGTTCCACAGAAGAGATGACTATGGCATCGAAAATTTTCACACTTTAAAAAATCATGTTTTGCACTTATCTGAGGATATAAAGTGTGAAGTTACATGCAAAGGTGATTACTACTTTGATAAAAAGTATCTTTCAAAGTCTAACTTGCCTTCCCTCGAGTGAGTTCTTAAATATGCCTGAAGATATCGAAAACACTATCCACATACGACTATGCTAAAGCTAGCTATACATACAGAATGAATATACACTACTCCATATTTCTTACATTGTTTTTCCTTAAATTTATTGTAACTTTTGAAATTTAATTTTGTGATATTAATATTAATACCACATTCTAACGTGATTGAATGTGTTTGGAACTGTCTAGCAAGTTGAGGACATGATTTAGGGCATAGTGTTTGAAGTGCACTGAAGAAGCAGAAATGAGCAAGTCATGCACTTGATGAGAGCCTTGTTCTTCCTTTTGGCAAAATATAACAACACTGGTTGATAGGCATCTTCTGGGAGTGAAGAATAGGTAGCAGATACATTGTTCAAAATAATGTCGAATCCTTTCACCAACTCAAAATAATGTCAAATCCTTTCACCAACAGGTGCCCAGGGCTGCTGAGTTTGTTAACCATTCTGCTAGGGTTGTTACAGGCTCTCATGCATCGAAGACCTGACTGGACACAGCTTTTTTTGCTGAGGTACTTGGTAGTTCGGGGTGACAAAGGGGGACTTCTCTTTAGATTCAAGGATGATCCAAGGGAATAAGAAGCCAGATCAAATTGGTGTGGCCATTATAACCACAACCACTTAACCACGCCCACTTTTTAATACGGCGTTGTTGATTTTATTAGTGTTGTTTTTAGTTTACTAAAACTATAACCAAAACCCATTAGTTTTGAACATTTTACTTTTGGTAAGAATAACTAAAACTAAGCTGTAGAGTACATGAAAGAACTAAAACTAAGTATTTTAGAAGACAGTAAATTTGATAATAACTAAAACTACCAGTTGAGTGGATGACAAAAACTATAACTAATATCATACTTTATTTATAATATCCGAGATTTCATAGAAATGTTTTTGAAATTATTTGTGAAAACTATCTGTACTACTTTTTAAGGAGTCTCATTATTGAAGAATTTGAGTGACAACTTAAATTAACCAAAACTAAGTCAGTTGATAATAATAACGAACTAAATCTTATACATGATATTGAAGAAAAACTAACTAAATCTTCAGAGAACATTTGGGTTAAAAACTAAAACTTAGCATTCAATATAATATTTGTTTAGTATGAATAACTAAAACTAAGTAAGTCTGAAATCTCTAAACCAAAACAACACTTTTTTTATAATATGAACCAAAGATTTGTAGTCTATGCTCTGAGTATCTATTAAATTCAAATGCCATCATAATCGCACCAAACAATTTAGTACTACATGTTTTATAAATATTAAATTACACAGCAAATGATTTTTTTAATCGGTGAGCCTTCTAGTGAATCTGGCTTGCACAACTGAAAAGATTTGAAGTGAGGCCAACTATATATAGTCAGCTAAAGTGAATGACAAAGATTGTGAATTGGGTTTGGCCATTGAATGAGGTGGCAAA
>WLWI01002135.1_pt1 | contig 17082 bp, 12 predicted proteins | sample 6701501 | NCBI WGS metagenome assembly WLWI01 (sample SAMN12718690, study PRJNA515312) | sponge metagenome | isolation source: marine sponge | host: Mycale hentscheli | place: New Zealand: South Island, Marlborough, Capsize Point | collected 2014-11-01
CATTTGCGCTATTCGAGCGCACCACTAGTAATACGCTTGTGTGTCAGTAACGACGACGACGACCGACAGTGCGTGTATTCATGAATAATTCATGAGCTTTATATGGTTCGGTAAAGCATCGTTCATTTACGGTAGGTAAAGTGACGATGGAAGGTTGCGTAAGTTTCAAAAAGGAAGGCGAAAGTACGTAAGAGAAGGTAAAAAGCGATTAAGCGTAACTGAAAAGCGGATGGAATCTGCGAGGTAAGTTTAAAATGGAAGGGAAGAGAATGCAAAAAGGCGAGCGATTAATTATAACTAAAAAGCGGGTGGAATTGACGAGTAGTTTTCAAAAGAATGGCTAAAATATGAAATACAAGACAAAAGTTTCTCAGGACAGAAATTCAGAAGCAGGAGAGATAGACAAAGTAAAGGGGGTTCCATGACTCAAGAAAAGAGGTGAAATTAGGAGAGGTGGGTAGAAGAAAAGTTCAGATAGTGGAGAGGGAAACTTATGTAGCATTAATCAATGGTAGAGAATGATAACTGAGTAAGATAACTTGTGCTACTGCATTCTTACTTTGCAACGTCAAGCGCCACTACCACTATGTGGTGGGTACTTGCTAGTAATTATATATTAGCTTACTCAGTGAAATATTATATAGCCAAGTGACACTTGGTTCATGTAATTTGCATTATAAATAATGCTTTTTTAAATGAGTCAGAATGTGTTTAGTGAAATTAAGTTAGCCTTCTCATGAAATATCTGTCATATCGCTTCGTTCATTCAATTATTCTTTTATTCATTCATTTGTTGGTCCGTTTTTTTTTTGTTAGTTCGTTCATTTATTCATTCTATCAATTCACATTCATTGTTCTTACATGTACTTTTATTAATTATTTTTGATTGTTTGCTTTTTAAATTTTATTTTTTTATTTTTATGAATGTATGCATGTTATTTTTTTTTGTTTGTTAATATGTTTGCCCTATAGGATATGCATAAAAATAAACTAGAAATTGCTTTGTGTATTGTACACAAATACGTTTGTGATCCCATTGATTGTCATGTTTTTACACTCATGCCTGCATGCACTGTTAAAATGGGATGCTTTAATAACACCTCGTGAGCTGTTTGCCAGGAGGTGCTGCCTAGACACCCCACTTTGAGCCCTTGTAACTTCCACAACATATATACCTACTTTACCAAATGAGCACATATAATATCCTTTAGTTTCCCCATTTCAAATAATTATTGTGACTAACTATGGAAGCAATATAAAGCTTTAAACTGGGGTGTCCAGGCAGTGCCTCCTACTTAACACCAAAACTGAGTTATCCAAATACCCCATTTTTAACAGCGTGTGATCATGCCTATGTGGTCATTGCATACATGGCTAGAGTTTGTAGTTGATCATGGCAAACACTGCCATTGTCTATGTCCTTGTTATCATACCAATAATTATGAGGAAGACCCTGCTCACGAAGTAAGTTTGTTTTGCACTATCAAATCCAAAGCAATAATACTCTCCACCATGTTCCAATTCTGTTGCAGAGAAATATAATCTGTTTTCCTCATCCACCTTCACATTATGAAATGGGATTTTCTCTTTTTTATAAAACCATCTCACACTATACTCTGATTTACATGAAAAATATGCTGGTGAATGTAAATACTGCTTGATTAGCTTTGGCTTTGCTTGGGATATGTCATTTTCTACAAAATATGATTGAATAAACACAGGGAATCATTGTCATGTAATCAGAAGACAATAAAATATATTGCAAATACATTCTGTAAGTTAAAAATCTCTTCATCAAAAACAGGCATTATTTTGCCAGTTACTTTAATTCTTCTTATAACTAGTTCCGTATAGACTAATGTGTGCAAATTTCTGCACAAAGTTTTAAAGTCTGGACATACATCATGGAAGACAATTTTTTTTTATTAAGGAGCTATATTCACATACAATGAAATATTTCATATCTCAAACTTCAACAGAGAGAATTGTGAGATCAAGTTGTAAGCAATATATACAAAGATGGTTTTCACACTGATCGGTTCAGTTAGAAAACCACACTAGATTAAGAATGCAATTCAGAAAGCTTTGCATGAAAAAGCATGAAGTGAAACTACCTAGTTCTCGTCAGCATAAAACTTACAAGTGCAAAACGATCTAAACGGCATAAATTTTCTTTTCAACTATACTGCCTGTTATCTGGAGAGGATTTTCATCAATTTGGAAACACTATAGCTTAAGAGAAGCCATTTGTTAAGACTGTGAAGCCAGAAATGATTTTCAAATTAAGCACATGCTAGTAATGTGGTGGGTTCTCTCCAACTTGCATGTAGTGATTGTGAGGTATCGTAGAGACTTCAAATCAAGGGCCGTTGTTTGTTGTTGTTCTATACTATGAATTTGATGCTTAGTTGTTTTCAAGATCTGCTCAACAACCAAGGAATAATACACAATTTGATTGAAATATACATAAAAATATGTGAATGTAGAAGGATGTAAGTTTTCCTGGAGAATGTTACATACAAAGCTTACCCTCGTTGTTATTTGGAATCATGGTACATTAATACTGAAGGGAGCAAGATCAACAGAGATGAAGGATTGTTGCCTCAAGTTTATAGTAGCCTAGTGAAACATACAAACAAAACCAAATAACTAACCCTCAGGACTCATGGTTACCAAGTGCTTTAACATGTACCACCCTTAGGCTTTCACCTGTCATAGTAACTATTTATTTATTTTTGAATCATTACTACTGATGAAAGTCACAGTCCGTAGCTGAAACGTTTGGTGTTTTAACTTTTTGTGCTTTTTGGTCAGTGATTCTCTCTAAATATAATATTATGATCACTAATAGTATCGATTAAAGTGCAGTAAAATTATTCCATGTGATGTCTGATGAAGATAAAGCTGAAATAGACATCATCTGCTCTCATTTTTACGAAATCACAGTTCAGAAGTATTGTTTCAATTCTACCAAAAGTTACAACAATCTTTTGATTCGTAAAATATCTAGTTACTTCAAATAGCAACTGGCTATAATTTAATCTCGTACCAAAAAAAAAAAAAAATGATTGTATTACCTCCTACAATTAACTCTGCATTTAATGGATTTATCTTGTATTCTTCATCATAACAAGAGTAGTTCCCATAATCTGCGAAGCTCACGTTTACTATAGTAAGAACACCTTGGTTTGACACTGAAGAGGCCAATGGCATTGGAATTTCGGGTTCTGCTCTTATCCATTTTGCTTTAGGAATTGTGCACTTAAATTTTACAACACTCCCAACGTAAGCTACTTGTAGTTGGGGATCTACAAAGTATTTCTCTACAAAATAAAGTAAAAATCAATTAAAAAAGAAAAATAATTCAAAAGAATATTTCAAGACACACACTCCAAAAATTAATTACCAACATCAGCTGCATACAACATAGTCAGTCTAAACCCTTTATAATGATTAGAATTTAACAATATTCTGAATACTGTACCTGATTGTTGTTTGTTTATTACTTTTTAATTCAACACTACGAAATTCTCTGTTTAATGTACTTGAGTTTTTTTTAAATATTTGCTCGAGATACGGTTCTAGCTACGTACAATGTATTAGATCAATAAGAATAGGGTGTGCTGGCCTAATTATTTAGTTTAATACAATTATGCCAGAATCGAACACTGTTTGGTTGTAGGGTTTTGATTAATAGTTCCCAATATTTGATAGATACCAGCTTTTGAAGCCTCTGTTAATTGATAAAGAAGTGGCAACAAGTAAATAGCAGAAGCTTCTTGTTAAACCAGGGGAATATCAGAAATAACGCATCATCACAGAAAAACGGGACACTGCATGCCTAGGTTATGTGACTCTTTAATCAGGTTTGTGCCTTCTAAAGTGTTTAACTTTGTTCATTGTGTTCACACTTACACACTCAAATCCTACTTCAAGATTATAAACAATAAAATACTAGGTAGCTGTTTCATGATGACGTAAAGAGAAGGGAAGAGTGAAGTGTCGCTGGATTTTTTTAATAGAATAACTAGCTACATAACTTGTAGAAATCTAGAGAAAAAATTGTATGTAAGAAACTATAGCTTGTTGTGAAAGCAAAACACAGTTGGATTTTATTGAGCTTTTAACAACACAACTTTAAAAGGTGAAAAATTTAGAATTTTTGCTTACCATAAAAGTTGTACTCCAAAGCGAGCTTACTTTTTATGTTCCTTACTTATATATATGGTTAAATTGGAATTTAAGAAAATGATTATGAACGCACAATAGTAACTCGTGAAGTATAGCTAAACTAACTCACAGGCCACATGTGCTAATGCACAGTTCTAACCAGATTGACTGGAGTTGACTTGCGCTTAGTTCAGAAGAACCTTACTGCTTTAAAGAAGTTACATGAACAGGTGGTTTTAAGCTATATAACTCTAACCTTGTTCTATTGTTGTACGAGCTTAACTCATTATTATATGGAATATAGTAGGAGTATGATACAGTCGAACCTCTCTACGATAGAAAGTAGCCTCTAAAAAAGTCAAATGCTTGGCAAGGGTTAAAGGCATGCCAAAAATGTGGCCGCTGCAGAGAAATTTCACCTTATAGCAGTAAATGTGTCAAAATTTTTACGACTTCTTGCATATATGACATCATCAGAATGAATGTGCATATAAAAACTAAAAAAAATTTCTGTTAATTACCTAAAGATATAAGATCCGTTTCATCCGAAAAAGAATACTCAATGAGGACTACAAGCACACCTACAATTGGTGGTACATAAAATATACAGCAATCATTAAATAAATGGAATAATTATTGATTATTATAATTATTATCATTATCATTATTATTATTATTATTATTATTATTATTATTATTATTATTATTATTATTATTTGTATTATTATTATTATTATTATTATTAGTATTTATTATTATTATTATAATCAATATAATATATTTAAATATTGATTGAAGCCAAAGTGTATTCAAGTAAATAATGATAGATAAATACAGTATGCCATTGTATAACTAGAAGGCATAAATTTATAACTTCAATCATTTTGAAAATTTTAGAATAGTTACTTCATTAAACCTTTAAGCTGCTGATTAGTTTAGCTAAAGTACATACTTAGAAAGAAGATATTAATTGAAGAGCAATCCATCACTAATGTGATGTTACTTGTACACTAGTGCTACACAATAAGTTTGCGACAAAAAGGCTAATATAGATACAGTGTAACGCGATTCTTCCTAGTTCACTACGGAGCGTGGAGTAACGCTTTTAAAATACTAATGAGGCATTATACTACCGGCGATCTGCGATGCTGCTCTTTTAGGAAAAAAATAATTTGACAGACAAATAGTAAAGATATTATCTTCACACCACAACCTAGTCGGGCGTAGCCAGACCCCATTACATAGCCGCTACGGTAGACTTGATCTGCTCGCGAATTTGGTCTGCCATTAATTTGGTCTGCCTTGGATTTGTCTGCCCGTGATATGATAGACTTAGAGTGCCCACGAATTTGGTCTGCCCGCGGATGGATTTGGCTAGCCCACTGATTTGGTCTTGGACTTGGTCTTCCCATGCATAGATTTGGTCTGCCCTCTAAATAAACAGTGCTTTTGGCTATTCATTTTGTTCAAAAAAGAATCTGTCCAAAAGTACTTAAGAGCATCTTGAAATCACTACTTATTTTACTATTGTGGTTGTGTTTTACCAAATCTTCTAATTAGTTCTTGCCATTTAATTGTCTCCCTCACTTTCAAACTCACTCATACCTTATGGTAAGTACACATTAGTTGTCTAATTACTATAGCGATTATAGATATGAGGTTTTATTGGAGCTAGACATAAGCTAGCTATAATAGAAATAGTTTCTTGATTATCTAGCTATTCTCAGAATTAGTCTTGACTATGAAAAAGCTACTCATGTCTTTTAATTATTAATAAAAACATTGTATCAATACACTATACTTCCTTAAATTTTTTTGCTGTCCCTTGCAATCTCCATTATTTCTAACTGTCCTTTGCAATCATGGCATGTGGTTGGTCTATCCACCATGTTCCGTGTGTTTGTGATCTCTTTGTGATCTCTTTTAAATTGGACATTTTTTACTGTATTCTACAGTCTTTCACACCCTCTTAAATACATTTAATTGTACTCGGCACGAATGTCATTCATTACACACACATAACAGGACAATTGCACATATTCAGAAACTGCTCTAAATCATTATGACCAAACTGTCTGGATAATCGAAGAAGCATTGAATAGAAATATTCTTTTCCTACATACAATAGTCAATAATACATTTCAATAATTTCTAGCTATACACATTATACATGTTAGTAATTGTAATTGTAGATAGCTTATACTTTGCAAAAGGGGCGGCCAACTACATAAGTTATCTTTTTTTTCCTTCATGTCAGTTCCAAAATTATAAGCAATTGATTATGTTCCTGTGACTCAAAATGTCATGGAATTGATTCTTAATTATTTATAATTCAGGCCTGTAGACACGGAGGGGGGGGGGGGGGCTTTGGGGGCTAAAGCCCTTCCCCCCCAGAATTTTTCCCAAATTAAATTTATAGATTGATAAAAACTTAAAAACTAAATTAATGGATTATTCTCACTGGAGTCCAGAGTTGGTAGATTAGCTACGTCAGACTCACTGTACACTTCACAATCTGACTCGTATGAAGAACAATCTCCACTTCCACCAGCATGTTCACCACTTCCATGAGCTAGTGAAAATAAGGAACCTAGCTTCATAGCCGTAGCTAATGCTCACAAACCAGTTACATCATCAGATGGGGATTCCCCTGTGGAATTACTGCTTAGCCCCCCCCTCCCACTTTCCATTGCTTCCCATGGCCCTGTAATTACAAGAAATGTTTGTCTACTCTAGTCACTATAGATGAGTAATCATAGTTGAGGTTTAAAGTTTATAGGACCAATTTGATGAACATATTAAATTCTAATATTTTACACCTTGTCACAGTTCAAATTTGCATAAGTTAATACTCCAAATTAGAATCTTCAAATATCTTGATAGGACTTTGTTTACAAACAAGCTATATGAAATGGGCATTACGATCACTCAAAAGGCTTACTTGTGTGCCTGAATGCCAGTCACCAAAAGCTAAAAATTTAGGAAGGTTGTTTGTTTCGTTATTAAAATGTAAATCCTGGTCCCCAATTCTAACTATTAGGTGTGTTGACTATTCTATCATGTAGTGATTTGAACATGGACTATCAAATTTTACTGTTATTTCACTTATAAAATTCCTGAAATGTAGGAAGAAATAATCATACATGTCATAATATTTATACAATTATGCCATAAATAGAGCAGACTCAATTCAAGCTAATTGCTTGGGGGAGGTATATTGGAAACCAATTTCCACTTCATAATTCTGAAGAGAGAATGCAGCCATTTTAATTTTTATGCTAATATTATTACATTATATACTGTAAAGAAATTTTGAATTCAATGGAAAGACTCAGCTGCTAAATCAGCTACCATTAGGAACAGCTAGATTATGCCTGACAGATCATTTAGGGTGATGCAAACTTATATCTATTTGACAAGAACACTTACTGAACCAGAGTCCTCTCTGATGAATGTTTTCTTTAATCAAAGAGTTTTCACCAGAAAGATAATATATTACTCCAAACAAAATGCACAGTTACTATTTTGACAGTAGTAGAAGTAACTTCTTTGAATATTCACAATAGAAATTACAAATTCTAAATTATAACAGCCTGAATTAATCAAGAGAAAATACAAGAGCAGGAGTAGATCCAGCATTAGTGGTCGGGAGGAGCCCCAATATATTTAAATAAAAAAAAACTTACGAAAATTAAAATATTTTGATTGATTGTTAGATCTAGGTAAGATTTAGTTAGATCATGTGCATAACTTGAATATTAATTAATGAGTGAATAGCATTTAGCATGCAGTAGGCCTGTATTTGTACATTTTGTTCTTATAATTGTTCCTTCTTGCTCCCCTCCTGGATCCACCTCTAAACAGATTGGCAACATATCAATCTAATTAACACATTTTGCTGTATATCTATCTAATAAACAATATTTGGAGTTATTACTTACAAGTACACACATATTATTATAATATCCATACTTTGCACCATTAGCTACTTAGTAAACATAAATCTGTGAACGTATCTATGAGAGTTTTCTTTTTTCACGCCCGTATCACTTTCTTGGGACACTTGTTTGCGTGTATAATCTACCAATGTGTCACTAAAATTGACTTAAATTCAGCATGTCGCATCAGTTAGAAATAGGCAGTCATAGCTATTTCTCTTTAGATTCCAATATACTCTGATGTGCTTAACACAAGGCAAAAGGCTGGTGTTATTGGTCAACACACATAATAGTTATAACTTAACAAATGCACATATTAATGCTTAATACAAGTCAAACTGTCGATGTCTTTGGTCAACACATACAATTACTTAACACAAGGCAGAAGGCTGAAGTTTTTGATCAACTACTGCTATGTTTTTAACCAGATAATACTAGACACTGCTGGAATCGGAATCGATATTGTTTATAAGGAACCCTTGGACGATTCTCCAATTGCAGTAGATCTAAAAATTAACAGAATTTTTTACTCGCTTTCATGTTCAGACAACTATGTATTTAATTTGATGAGTACTTAACAATTATGTCCACTATGTCAATTAAATCCCAATTACATTTATCAAAATATATATAAGACTTTTTTATACATGTAAAAAATAAGTGTAGTCAATATCATTTTAATATTTTTCATAATGCATAGTATAATCTATTGCAGTCCATTCATATAGCAAAAAAATATTGAACAGTAAATTATAGACCTAGTGTAAGTACAGTCTTTACCACTATCCTTTTCAATCTTTTGTCCTGTGTAACAACATGATCAGAAAAAGGAACAGTCAACATTTAATATTTAAAAAAACATTTGACGTGCTCATATTTACAAAACTATTTAATTTATCTTTATGCTTATTTACATTACTTTACATAAACAATACGGAATCACTAGAAAAATTTGGCCATCATAATATTTTCTTCTCTGCTTATATATTTATTTCCCTGTCACAAGCAAGACCGAATCCATAGGAAATAATGTACAAGCTCATATGCACTAGGAAAAACCCACTAGTCACTTTACAATTAAGTATCACTTTTGCAGGAAATGTAATTCCTATGTACAACATTTAATGGAAGGTAACAGTGGATATTTGCTCCCATTTCCTAAAAAGCGTTCATCCCTTCTAGAAGTTTACAGTATCACTATGATATAGGAAATTAGCATGTACTGCAAGGCTGGTCTCATATACAATGTGTAGTGCATGTCCATATAATATCCTTGCCCATCTAGAATGTTAGTCTCGTGAGCCAGACCCTTTACCGATCCGCTATGCAAGGTACAAGTCGGTTGTACCCCTTTGTTCAGTTAGTTACAGGATTTACACTATCCTCGGGCCATTGGCCCTCAGTTTTGTAAATCCAGTACCAACTTCCACATTGTTATATAATTATTTATTAATTCTGAATACTTCAGGAAAAGAGCAGTCGAAATAAAAATGTCACCATATTATTTTGGTGTTTTTTTTTTATGTGTACATAAATATTGTAATTGTATCATAAACTTTTTTAACACGTACCTAATTGTAAGCTTTTCTTATGTTTTGATGCTGGAGCAGGATTCTTAATACGCTTAGTGCCACCTTTCGTACGCATGTGTTTACTAGATAAGATAACATCTGCCTCAATTATATCTGATGGAACATAGAGATCTTTACCAAATAAGAACTTCCATTTTGTTAGCACTGCGTCATCATCATACACTTGTCCTTTCTTTTTTTTATCTAAAAGCAGCATAAAAAATCATTTGTGGTTATTTTTACCCACCAAACATTTTTCTCCCATAGCATGCAGAGAATTATGAGTCATAACTTCTTTTTGCACCTTCAGAAATAATATGAGTCATAATTTTCACTTTTTAGTTAGCTAGTGATTTTTTAACATGTCCAGTAGGTGAGTAATGAAACAGTTAATTCCTGTTGGCCTTGGATATTATGGTAACCAATGTTCCGAGTTTCGAGCACAGCCAGAAGACTTGGAGAATTATACCCCATAATTTCATAAAAGAAATAATATGAGTCATAATTTTCACTTTTTAGTTAGCTAGTGATTTTTTAACATGTCCAGTAGGTGAGTAATGAAACAGTTAATTCCTGTTGGCCTTGGATATTATGGTAACCAATGTTCCGAGTTTCGAGCACAGCCAGAAGACTTGGAGAATTATACCCCATAATTTCATAACATAGACGTAAAAATTATATACAATGCCAAAAAACAACAACAACAACATGGAATTTATAGAAAACAGCCAAACTTGAGGATCTAATATCTCAATTATACTGTATGACTTGCAGATATAATTATTTATTACATGAGTCAGAGTGTGATATGGTGAAATATTTCACGAGCAGGATAATATTTTTTCACGTGCCAGAGGCACGTGAAAAAAAACAACACCTGTGAGTGAAATATCTTGCCTTATCACTCTGTGTAATAAGTGGTGTATTCCATGCTAGATAGCTTCTGAAGTAGTTTGTACCAGGGTTGATAACTCTTTAGTGTGAAGTTGGCTGTAAAATTCTCTAATGGGTCCCCACACTCCCAGCTGATATTTTAGCAGCTGCTCTAACCTGGTTGGCAGGCTTCACTTAGAGGAAAGTATCTGTGCACTATAACCACTAGGGCAATGAGCTTGCACAGTATAGCCCAGTATAGCAGTGAGATAACACTATGTGATAATGTGAGTTATGTCACTGCCACTAATCTAAAAATAATGTTGAAGATTTCTATAGCGTGAATATAATACCTACAGTATAATAATATATTATATGTGTGTGAGTGTGTAAGAAAGTACCTATTTAACTTACTTTTAAAGATTACTTTAGCAGTAGCTGAAAAATATGAAAAATATGAATAGTAAAACCGGCTATTTACTTTACTTATACATTCATAATTTCCTATGCTGTCCTGGTCTATATTGCGTATCACTATGTAATTTTGAGATTTCTCGACATTTGATGGCAGTGAACGGTGATTAAAAAACCAATGTGCTTCCTCTTCAGTTTCACATTTAATAGATAAAACCTGACCCTCTGTAGCTACAACTTTCTGTGGTTTGACTCTATCATTTACTGTAAAGAAATACATTACAACTAAATTAAAGTTAAAATATAATAAATAAAGGATATGATTACACAAAGTAGATAGATTATGCAAACAATTTGATTCGTTAAATTGACGCTCAGAATAGTTTTAAAGCAAAGCAAAAGGAGAGATTATTGTTGCATTCTGATAAAACAATTTCGTACTTACCAATGGATATATAAAATACTCTACTTAAAAAGTATTGACTTGTGATGTCATTGTAACCATAGCAATAATATTCTCCTCCATTTTTCAAGGTGCTCTTGGTAATAACTAAATTATCTTTAGAATCCTGAACTACATTAGAAAATGGTATTGTTTTTCTGTTAAAAAACCATCGTGGTTTGTATGCTGAAGCACATGTGAAATAAGCTGATGAATTCAGGTACTGCTTGATTAGCTTTGGATGAACTTTGGCTGTTTGTTTCACTATAGAAAATAAGCGAAGATAGCTTTAAATATAATGCAGTATTGCATTACAATACTAATCAATACTAATCACAATATATTTAAATCTACTATTTTGTAGCATAGGGTAATTACTACAACGATTAATTATATATAGCTTATTGGACAGAATTTTGGAGAATGTTTGGATGATTCATCAGCTTAAATGAATTAACAGGAGAAAGATGAAAATACAAAACAAGTTACATTGCATAAATATTTGCTTTTATGTGAAAACATGTATACAGTTAATTGACAATATTATAGCTAGCTACATACAACAACAACCACAACAAAATCTTGTTTATAAAAATAATATATAATTGCAAACCTACACACAAAAAATTACCTATAGTAAGTATAGCTGCATTTTTTAGAGCCTTACATTTTATGAGAGTCTTACATTCTCTGCAGAATCACTAACACTCAATGCTACCATCAACTTATCTTGGGCATACAAATAAGAGCTGACTCGGAATAATAGGGGCAAATTTATTTTATTGTATATTATTATGAATTCAATAGGGGATTGGCATGATGACATCATGTAACATCCTGCCACGCCCACCGATGGTATCACTGCACACCGTGTCCCATAGAAAATGTATTAGTTTTGCTGACCGCTTGGTCTATTTTTTGCTGTAGCATCAGCGCCAGGCTGCACAGAGCTTCCAAATTACAGGAATAGCTTTATTATGAAATTTACTAACTGCTGGTAGCAATAGTTTAGGATTTTAAGCCCAGGTTATTGGAATTCCTGGGAGTGAAATTTGGTGATGGTTATCTAACCACCCTGTAATTTGGAAGCTCTGTGCAGCCTGGCTGGTGCTACAGCAAAAAATAGACAAGGTCAGCAAAACTAATACATTCTCTATGGGACACGGTGTGCAGTGATACCATCGGTGGGCGTGGCAGGATGTTACGTGATGTCATCATGCAAATCCCCTATTGTTGAAGTAAATGGACGCTGTCTCATTCCCTATTTCTATTACACAAGCACAGCTGTAGTAGTGAGAGAAATACTAAGAAAAAATATAAGCCCACCGTTTAATTGGACCTTTTCTATGAGATGGAAAATTAATCATAATTAAGAGTTAATCTTAAGATGGTGCAAGTTGGGACCATCTATATTTTGCTACAAAAATCATATTATGTCAAAATAAGCACACATTAATGAAAGCAGAGTAACAAAGAGACTCTTCAAAAGGATAAAATCATTGTTAGTGATGATAAAGGCATTGTGTATGAGGTAGCTGTAGCTAGTGAGCCTCCTTAGAGGGTTTCTGGCAATCCTTACCTAACTTTAACACTTGGATTCTCATTATATATAAGTAGAGCAATCCCATAAGTAAAGACTGACTTCAAAATAATATTAAGGATGTAACAAATAGAGGAAAAAAGAAAACAGAAAAAACCATCAACAACAAGTGTAAGGCTAGCTGTGTTTAAAATGCCTGGAGGAAAGTTGTTACTATATAAGATGATGACTTGAAGATTTAAACCTAAGGTGAAATGAACAGCTTAAAATAATGGCTACACAACCATTTTGACATTTAAGATGATAACACTTATTAAAATTCACATCACACAACAAAAAAATATATAAATATATATATATATATATTTATTGCAGCTTTGATATTTTTTCTTGAATATTTCCGCATCACGCGAGCGTTCTGTATTCTCCCATATTGTACGCTTGTTATTGAACGGTCCAAGTAGCACGCGCGTAGCGAGTAAAATCAATGAAAATTGTATTGTAACCGGTTGAGAAAAATTTCAAAGAAGCAATAAATCACTTATCACACTCGTCGTACAATATGGGAATGATATTTTACTCTCACGCCATATTTTCACTCGCCTTCGGCTCGTAAAAATATTTTGCGTGCTCATAAAATATTTTCCCATATTGTACTCAGACTCGTGCTATAAGTACAGTAGAACCTCTCTTATCCGGGCACCTTGGTTTCAAGGGCTGCCCATATCTCAGATTTGCCCATATCTCAGAATTGCATTCAAAATAGTGCTGCCTGCTGAACTGCCCATCTAAAAGCAGCTGTCAAATTTGCTAGTTGGGATACTTTACCTAACCACAAGGTACCGTAACTTGGGAGTCCGGATAAGGGAGGTTCTACTGTATTATATATAGCATATTTACTTAATATAATATACTATATCTATATTGCTGATATAGCCCAGCTTTAGTTCTGTACTTTATAAAGTTCCAGTATACCCAATTTGGCAGCATAAGATAGTTCTATTAGCTTTCAATTTATATAATGGCAAAGTAAGAAGTATTTAAGCTGGAAAATTTGCAAGTCTTAATTGAGTTCCTGGAAATTTGATAGAACGTAGCTAAATGGTCATATTTTAACATATGAAAATTACACAAAAAATAACCATTTTTATGCTAAAGCTTGTTCTTATGACCTCATTACAAAATAGAGTGGTAGAGAAAGCATTTGCTCACCAGGATCGGGGTAGGTGGGGTGACTCTCAAAGAGCACAGTGGTTCCTCCATTACAGAGAGGCCCATACACCACGTAGGAGTGGCCAGTGATCCAGCCGATGTCCGATACACAAGCAAATATGTCACCATTCTCAGGATGATAGTCAAATACATACTGCAGAGAGAAACAGAAAACATCATACTGCCATTGGCATTTAATGATTGGTGAAGCACTGCCCCTATTAGGAGGTAGGGGGTTAGTGCTTTCCCATGGGATAGATACTGTAGATACTATTATTTAGTCCTTATCAAAGCAAAGCTTTCTGCATGCGCTAAATTTTCAATCACTAACTTAACTGTGTGCGACCCATCCCTTACCACTTGGGTCACATGTACTGAATAACTAAGCCCCCTGAAGGACTCATGTTCAATGATAAATTTGCATTGATTTGGAGACTGCAGTAATTTACTGATAAATCCAAGTACAGCACTAGCTCTCACCTGCTGAGTGAGGGAGGCGTAGAGCAGGTAGCCGGCCTGTGTGTGTACGATGCCTTTAGGCTTGCCAGTACTGCCTGAAGTGTACAATATAAACAGCTCATCCTCACTGTCTAGCTCCTCTGGAGGGCAAACAGGACTCTCCTTTGCCATAGCCTGGAGAAAAAGAGTGTGTGCGTGATGAAACTAGCTATATTAAGCCAAACTATGCCTTAGAAAAACAAACTATCTTTCAAGATACGGAAGTCACCAATAATATAAACTACTACCAAGTATCCCGCCACTCCATGGTGCTTGATGTACTAATTTTTGCAATTTAAGAATGTAGAAGCATAAGACCCCTTTCTTCCTGAGCCATCTCGGGCTTTCTTATTCCTCTCAACTCATGGATTCCCTTCTCCTCCTTTGTCTAACTCTCCTCTCCTCAGTATCTCTGTCCTCTCTGTGTATTTTCTTTCACTTCTTCATTGAAGTAGTTATATCAGTTAGCCTTTTCTCACCAGCTTCTATTTTTCTTGACCCTTGTGTGTTCTGTCTTGGTACTAATGTGAACACGTTTTCTCAACTGAGTTCAGACACTGAATTATTTATTCATGGTTACAATACAGACACCCTACAGCGGGTAATAGACAGGACAAGACCTAGGGGAAGAAAAAAAGCAGATATAATATGTGACCAGTTATGAGAAAACCCCACCATTGTGACAATTGTTGTTGTTGTTTATTAATCTATTTTATGCAGTAATCTGGTAGTTCTAACCAGGCAGAGGTGTTTACCGTTTGTTCTTTAGGTTGGAGCAAAAAAACTACGCAATTAGCTCTATTACAAAAATTAAAATCTAGATAAAATTGCATTTAAAGTTTTATGAGTGATTTCTGTGCACGGACCGTCGTACTATTACAAAATAATTATGTAATGTTCATAAATAAGATTATATCAGGGAAGGGTGCAATCTCTTGGCTGGAGTTTTGTGCTGAGTTACGGCTTATTCCTTTTTCAAGACTTCACGAAAAAGTTGGTAAGCTTTTAGAAGAAGTCATATGAATAAGATAAAGTTTGTATTCCAAGCTATTCGTCCTTCGGCCATTTCCCCCCCTAAGTTTCCACGGGTATAGTCATAGAAACGGCGTCCTGCATTCTCCAAATGCACTTGGGTGCTATTTGAATGGTAGACTGTCATAACGAAAACCCTTTCACTACATAGAAGCTTTTGCCTAAATCAAAATAAAATTCTTTTGATAAAATTGAGATAAATTTCATTTTACTGCTCATTTAATCGATTTTAATTATTGTCACAACGTCTGGTTTTCTCATAGCCAGTCACAGATGTTGAGGCACTCCAGGATTCACTAAAGTGATAGTTCCATACGGTTCAATGGAAAGTGTGTAACGTGCACAAGTAAAGGTTAGGGGTTCGACCCCGACATGGTACCTTATTTCTCTCTCTATTTCCCCCCCATGGTTTTCTCATTCAGAAAATGACAATGCTTTCCAAATCTGCTCGGCTCATGAATTATTCACGAACACACCTCACTGTTACTGACACACAAGTGTATATAGATTTAGATAGCCTAATATTATTTTCAAAAAGGAGAAAGGGGAGGGGACATAATTAATATCTCACTTACGTCGCATAACCAAATGTCTCTTTCATCAGTCATGTTCACTTCAGTGTTGGATCTGTTATCCACCAGAATGTGTTTCACTCCTTCCAGCTTCTTCTTGTCTTCGTCCATTCCCTTCTCGAACTTCCTCACAGCTTCGTCCAGAGTTTGCTTATACTCACACTCCCCAATCTTGTCCACAGTGAAGATATATCTGCAGCCACCTGGTCACCATGAATTGGCAAAAATTTGCTAAATATATTATAGGATTGTTATTCTGGTAATACAGAGCTCTTGAGCCAGAAGTGTCATCTTTATAAAATAATGTGAAATCTTAGTTAATAATTGTAAATTTAAATATTTCATATTAAAACTGAATTAAATTTACAAAAACAAAATGAAATATACCGTCTTTAATTCTGTCCAGAAGTGCAAGCTCTCCGAAACCTCCAAAAATAACACTGCAATAGTGATAAAACAATACTTATATAATGACTGCTGCTACATGTAGGTGATGAATTAATGTTTCAAGTGACATCTGCAATATTTTATTGTTCCTTTCAAATTATAGCTGCCAAAAATACAATAATGAAGTACACAAGGGAAAGAAAAAAAAATTATAATATTAAACGATCATACACTATAAATAATTCATTTGATTATCAATGCACACACGCGCGCGCGCGCACACACACACACACGCGCACGCACACACACACACACACACACACACACCTATGAATAGCTCCAATCCTGGCACAAGCCATCATGGCTCCCACCAACAGAGGGCACACTGGCATGTAAATGGCCACACAGTTTCCCTTCTCAACTCCACATCTCT
>WLWI01002138.1_pt1 | contig 17073 bp, 12 predicted proteins | sample 6701501 | NCBI WGS metagenome assembly WLWI01 (sample SAMN12718690, study PRJNA515312) | sponge metagenome | isolation source: marine sponge | host: Mycale hentscheli | place: New Zealand: South Island, Marlborough, Capsize Point | collected 2014-11-01
AACACCTACTTTATAGTAGGGTGTTATGGTGCACCATAGAGTGTACCATAACACCCCTGTTTAATAGGGTGTTCCATTACACCCTAGTAAGGGTGTACCGTTACACCCCATTTTTTACTGTGTAATTAATAGACTGATAATTCTGTAATAAATTGTAAAGCCAACCTCCAATGGCTAATGCATCCCAACTACACAAATAATGGGAGAAACAAAAAATATAAATCTGAGCAGAAATACTTTTACTTTTTCTGATTCCATAGTGAAATACCTATCTGTGCAATACTGCAGATCATATACCTCCCTCATTATAATCCAGGATATAATACATATTAGAAACACTCAACGATGGAATAACAAGATTTTTGTATTCTCACCTGCATAAACATTTGAGAATTTGCATTACAAGTTACATTATAATCATTACAGAGTAAGTTGTGATACAACAAAAACTACAACAACAACAATAGTAATAATAAATAATTATAGCTTTACAAAACATGTATATTGTTATTAAATTTTCATGCACATATACAAACGAGCTATTTATTTATTTAAAATTTTAGTTAGTAAAATACTTCAGCTTTGGAAGTTAGCATAAGTATCAAAAGAGTCCAGGAAAGTTAGTGTGGCTTCAAAAATTGCTTTATAGTTGTCCTGCAGTTACAAACACAACATAAAGGTAGATTTTGGTCTAAAAGGTGGGTCTAAGAAAAAATTGTTGAATGACCAGGACATAACTTATGAGAACATCGAGCATTAGTTAATTTACCTGTACTCTACCTCCTTACAATTTGTCAACGACATGGTTAGAGAGGGGAAGGAGAAGCTTGGCACCCTTTACCCTCCTACCCAATCCTTTCTTGAGCATATATCACACTTAACAGTCATTATTATAATTTATATTTGATATGTATGGCTTTGCTGCTACCAATAGTGGTTCATAGTTTTCACTGCTAATTTGCTGTAAATTAATATTATGTTGTTTTCACCAGAATACACTTTTTAAATCTGAAATATTATTATTGGCTGTTTGCAACACAAATGGCATTATGCATAGGTGACAAGTTTCTGAAATGACAAATAAATACATTGTATATTTTGACCTGACCACACCCATAATAGTCCAAACCCATTTTTTCCATACTCATTAATGAAATCATAATTGTAATGACTTGTTAGTTGGGATAAACAAGAAAGAGATGAGAGACTATTTTGATGGTAGTAAGAGTTATCAGCTAATCATCTCCTCTGGCTTTTTTGGCCTTATAAGGGGTTCAACCACAACAGGAACTTAAATATTCTTTACTCTGACTATTTGCGAACTCCCAGGCAAATTAATGCAAAAATAGCACAAGCTAGTTATATTTTAATTATACTATTAATTTATGCATACAATCTCTAAAAGTCTCCAGTTGTCCTCAAGTTTTTAGTGTGCATGTGCAGCCCAGGTTGGTAAATCATGACAACAATTGTTTAAGTTCTCCAATGGGGCAGGACCAAAACTAAAGCTTCACAATCTTTAGTATCCCACTCCATTCAGGACATTGGCATCCGTGATTATGGCTAACTTTTACAGTCTATATCAATACTAATTGCTCACTAAACTAATTGTGTTTTTATTATTGTTTGATTAAAGTCTATCTTGTAATAATGATAGCTAATAAACCATTTAAAAGTAGACCCTCCCCAATGCAGAACCTCAATAGTGCAAAAAAATTTGAATGTGCCATTACTATGCAGATGTAACTTTTTTAAATTGCAAAGAGATTCTATTCTTATATTGAGCCATCAATCTTTACTGACTTTCACTTGTCCGAATGTTGATGAAAGGAGTTTACTCAACACAATAGAAAATATACTCTCTCTCACTCATGGCAACTACAGCTGGCATTACAAGTAGGCAGATCTACTATTGTAGATATATAAGAGGAGGATGATAAGCAATGAGAGAAGATACAGAAGCTGATCAGTTGTCTGGTAAAAATCATGAAGGTAGTAATAGATAATCAGCTATAGATCGCTATTATGGGTAAGTACATACTTGAATTACAATGCAATAATATACATTATCTCTACACAAAATTGGATTAGTAATTTTTAGTTGGCTAAATAGTATGGTTATACGGAAAAGTGATTTTTTGTTGGTCTAGAGGAAATAAATTTGTCAACTACTACATAAAGACTTATCTTTAGGAGTTATGCTGACAGAATAGCTGACAGAAAGACTACAGACATGCTATGTTGAGAATGAAGCTAAGTTGATTATGATCAATTTATATTTTTCTGGTTAAATTCAACTTACTACTGTTGGCACAGCTCCAGGCTTCTGAATTCTTAAAGCTTTTACAACTTGGAAGACATCAACCACACCCTCTGTCTTGCAGCGATCAATGATGGTAGCCAGAGCACAGAACATTCCACTACGAGTGACAGTATCACTAAAATACATTCAAAATTAGGAGCAATAAATTACACAAAAAAAGTCCAGAAGTAATGCAATTAATCTTTAGCAGACAGTAATCACAAATTCATGACAACTGCATCGTAAAGCTCATCTGTGATGCTACATGCAGAATACAGTAGTCATGAATCTGTGATGCTACATGCAGAATACAGTTGTTATGAATTGGTGCAGGCTTGTTCATGCTCCACAATTTTACTTATAACATTCATAGAATGCTCAGAGCTTTAATAGCCTACTTACTGATGAAACAAGATGGCTATATTTCTTTTTGCATAGTATCAATAGAGGATTGTAACAGTGACTTACTTAAAATTGGTTGGAATCAATTGTTAACTAGATATTACATGGCCCATAGGCAAACGCTGATCAAAATTTATACTAACCTTCCCTTATTTTCTTTTCCCATGAGGTGTGCTCCATCAAGATTAAATTCTGAATTCTGTCTCCATTATTCAATTATGTTTATGTATGCACTATATTATTTAAAAATGAATATCAAAATTCATTCACTAAGGGTCAAGGTACATTCTTATAAATGGTTTTGACCCTCATTTTGTATGGCTATTTAGTCTCGCATAGCCAGACCCTTTATCACCCTTTACCCACTACACAACTCAGCTGTTCTGGCTCCACCCGGAAGTTGGTGGAAGTAATTAGGCTTTAGCACTACGAATAATATCAGCAGTATAGTAAATGTAACCATTCCTTCTGCGAGCTGCAATTTCACATGTGGACAGTGATGAGTATCTCTGACAAGACTGCATTAGATACTGTTTACAGATTTTTAGCCACCTGGGTTACTCGTGTCTGAAGGAAGAAAGAACAAATATATTTTGACTGCAAAGGCAGCATTGATCCATTGTGTGAATAAAAGTTTTCGCTCGCAAGTTTCTCCTTTACCGCATGTGGTCACTAAATGTTATTCATAGTGCTAAAGTTTAATTACCTCCACCAATTTTGGGTGGAACCAGAACCATTTAGTCAATGGCAGTATTCCAGACCCTTTCCAGCCCCCACCCCCGTGTAGTGGGTAAAAGGTGATAAAGGGTTTGGCTACACGAGGCTGATGGCTACTAACCTGCAGTGCACAAAGATAGGTTTGTTTCCAGTTTTCCTCTGTACTTTGGCCACTTCTTCAATTGTGTCTACTACACTGCGTAGACTAGAGCACTGACCGTCAGGCTGCCAACATGTGATGTGGAACTGCATCACCTGATGAGCCTTGCGAGTCTATTATATTATATCACATACCGTGTATGTCGTCTTCACATTGGTAGCATTTTGAATATGACATGATGTTTAAAAACTATGTTAGGTCAAGCTTACTTCTTCATGTAGAATAGTGATATTTCTTATAGTAAATCCTTTTAGATACTCTTCGCTGATGAGGTCAATCTCAAACTCATCTATTTTCATCACTTGGTTCAAATTAGGCCAATATCTAGCACAAATCTCCTATACCAATCAATATGTTCACAGCTTTAAAAAAATTGAAAATATAAAATATAATTACATCTTATTTACCTGGTTATTTTCTTCTAATTCAGACAGCATTACTACAGCTCCAATGTTTCTTTTGTATAAAACTTTCAGCATGTTGGTCACAGTAGTGTTCATTGGATTCTCAGCTATAATGTAGGCCTTTTGCTGCTTGTAACCCTATAACAAAAAAAATGACATTTTTCATTACATTTTAATATAATGAAGTGTATTTTTTATGATATATTTACACTAGTATGGCGTTACTAGAACATGATCCTGTTTTAATTTTGAAGCAGACATTCTATCAAGCATACACTAGTATTATTTAAGGAAGGGTATGGGGATACTAAAATACGAGAACGGAGGATACTATTGATACTGCCTAATATTAGTGTCCTCTCTCTCTCCCAGTGTGCAACAAGTTTTACCTTCATAGCTTTAACAATTATTTAAATATTTTGGTGCCACAAATGATTTACGCAGTAATAAAGATGGACCTATAGGAAATGTTTATTTTGTTATTTTTTCACTTTATAATGTTTTAATTACCAGTAGTACTTCTGCTTACAAGATTACGGTTATGAAAATTGAAAGCGCCACTTCTAGTTCAAAGATTTCTCGCATTGACAACGGCACAGGCTTTACATATTGTACTCATTTAAATTTGTTTGCCGTAAATAGTATTTTTTGCATCATTTATATTACATTTTATGAATGAATTCCTTTATTCCTTCTATGTTTGTACACTCCATCATAAGAATTCCTTTATTCCTTCTATGTTCGTACACTCCATCATAAGAATTCCTTTATTCCTTCTATGTTCGTACACTCCATCATAAGCTGTTTATTAATGCCAAACATTATAGGCTTCTGCAGCTCTTAAAGAATGGTTGGTCTTGTATTCCTAATTTTCACAGTATATTTGCAAGCCTTGCTTCTTGTATTGTCACACCAAGTTTTCCTTGATTTATGAGGACTTATAAAATTTCATATCAGGTATGGCTGACCAAACTTTGATTCAGAAGCTAAGTAAGATTGGAAAACTGACTGTGAGGAGCAAGACTGACTAATGTGAAGATAACTGGGAGAGCAGACTGTGACCATGACAACAACAAAGATAACTGGGAGAGCATAGACTGTGACCATGACAACAACAAAGATAACTGGGAGAGCAGACTGTGACCATGACAACAACAAAGATAACTGGGAGAGCATAGACTGTGACTATGACAACAACAAAGATAAATGGGAGAGCAGTCTGTGACCATGACAACAACAAAGGATTATACTAAATGAATTGATCCTTGGAGGCTTCATAACTGTAAATAGCCATTATTTTCTAAATTTATCACTCCATGACAACTCTTTACAATATTATGTATACAAATATTTCATTTCTTCTGGCACAAAATTTGTTTGACTTAAGATATTTTATCATAATTACAATTTTTTAATGCAGATTCAGAAGAAATGAAATGCTCATCAGTAAACTTTTTGTTTACAGTATTTTCTTAAATTAATCTTTACTTTTATAAATTCCTAATTATTACTTTTCTATTCAAAGAGCTAATATAAATGGTTTTTATCTCACATGAGCAAAAGTTGCATGAATATAATCTTTTTCTTCTTGTTCTCCTTTTATTATCACACGATAACGATCAGCTGAAAATAAACAAAATACAATCATCAAATAATCCACAATTAATTTAACAAATTGTAATTTATTACTAATTAGTTAACTAAATATTATTATTGTATAATTTGTAATATTTGACAGCACATCTTCCTCACCAGGTAGATACTTCATACTTCTGTTCTTATCTTTGTTCTTATTGGCATTAGTACACACCACTTCACTTATCTTTGGGGATACTTGGTTCAATACCTAAACAAAAGTTGTCATTATTATAATTATAACACAGGTTAAATTATATATGCTATGTTTGTTATAAAATAGAGGAAGTCCTCAATTATTGGTCCAAAAACTCATCTTGTTGGCTAATTGACTTAAAAAGTTATTGTGAGACCAACAAAGCAAATTGTATACTAGATAGCCTTGCATACCGTAGGACTACCGCCATTAAATATCAGCCACTGTAGCATCCAATACATAGATTACTGACTGACAAAATACGATTCCAGCATAACTTCCTCACATTGTAAACTACACTATTTAATGTGTACCATTGTAATCTCCACTTACGATTACCCTTTACCAAAGATATTGAATAGTATTCTTATGTGTAATTTTTGTTGTGGCGAAGGTTTTTATTTCTTACTGGGGCAGTTGTTGCAACTATATAGTGTACAAGGTAGCTAGTTAATAGAGTACCCTGTCTTCTAATCGCCATTGGACTAAAACATGAGCACTAAAGCCTGTCAATAGGCAGCTGCATTTCACTCTCAACTATCTGCCGAAAGCTATATAGAAAGCTTGCCAACATAACTTACATACTCTAGTACAACCATCCTCCTAAGTACCTTCGAATAGCTGTAAGTTTATTAAAATTTTCGGTCTTATGCAATATATCACTAGGACAATAGAGGTAGGCGGGGTTGAATAAATGTTGGACAATAATCAAGGACTTATGATAACCAGAAAATAAAAATTGAATTCTATAATGATCCTTTAAGTAGAGCTGAACAACTTCAGCACCAATGTCTTTCATATTTGATGAATAAGTTCATTAATATCACTTTTTATTGATAGATATGATTAAAGTTTTTATAATAAACAGTGCACCATTAGCTAATAATGGATATATCAACAGAATAGTGAATTTAATTGTACCACTTTTCTTATAGACCAAACTCATGTTGGTCAGCTCCTTTATTTCAGGAGGTAATAATGAAATATGATTTAATCATACCATGTTAGTTACTTTTCTTGAGTAATAGCAATCAATATTATAATGTTATGGCTACAGCACCAACACATTTTTTATGCCAGGAATCACTGCATATTAATGTGATTTATTACCTTTAATTAGCCATACCCATTTTCTGGTCATTCCAATAAAAATTGCCAACTATACCTCTGTAGCCTTATACAGACATACCACATCAGCAAATGACAACTCACATCAAACTGGGACTGGTAAGTGGTGGCATTAGTATCAGGGCTAATTTTGCCATAATTCCTAATAACAACTCTCAAGTTGGCAGCACTAATCTGAGTATCTCCACATCTCACAAACTCCAAGATTGCATCATGGAGGAAGATGTACTGGTCCTACACAAACAGAAGCATGGTGGTGGTTATTACATGTAAAATATCGGTTGTCATAATACAGCACAAAATATAAACATGAAGTCTCTCTGTTGGCTTTTCATTAGGTATTGAATAATCTATATAATATAATATGATTGCTCATGTGTCAGTAATGATGACAACGACCGATGGGGTGTGTATTCATGAATAATTCATGAATTAAACAGTTCATTAAAACATCATCATTACCTGAATGGGTAAAATATTGTCACATTCAGTAGAAAGTGGTTAATTATAACTAAAAGCGGGTGGAGTCGACGAGGGAAGATGGCATTCATTTTTGAAAAGAAGACAAAAGTACGAAAGAGAAGGCAGAAAGGTGACTAAAATGCAGGTGGAATCGTCTAGGAAAGTCGGCGTAGTAAAATCATCCAGTAAAGGCAAAGTAAGTTTAAAAAAGGAAGGCAAAAGTACGAAAAAGAAGGCAAATGTTTTGCAAAGCCTTAAGTCCACAATCATGATAGAAGACAGAGAGACTCAGAATGAGGAGAGATAGACAAAGGAGGCGAATGGACTCCATGACTCAAGAAAAAAGCTCAAAAAAAGGAAACGTGGGGGATAGGAAAAGCTGAGATAGTACAGGAAAAAAGAGAGCAGGAGAGGGAAACTGATGTAACCTTAACCAATGGTAGAGAATGATAACCTTAACCAATGGTAGAGAATGATAACCTTAACCAATGGTAGAGAATGATAACCTTAACCAAGGTAGAGAATGATAACCATGAATAAAAATAACTTATACAACTGTATCCTTATTTTACGGTAGGTCAAGCACCACTGTGTGGAGGGGTACTTGCTAGTAATTATAATTTGTCTGAATTAAGTCACCCTTACTTGTTCCAACTACAGCTGATGGGTGTGTTACATTTTGTGTTACTTTTTTCCTTTTTCATAGTCCATTTCAGAATTAAAAGAAAAATAAATGGCCTTAAAAATTGAATACGTTGATTGATACACGAGAACTCTAACTACTGAGCTATACCTACCAATGAGCAAATAACTTTCCTAATTATTTATTTAAACTGTTGAAAAGTTTTGCAATGCTACGGCTTCACTCTCAACAAACCCCATAAAAATTCTCTTTTATTAAATATTTTTATTCTTGGAGCTTATTGGCCTTCATTTTCTATGTATTTAATACTTGTGTAATATTCTGTCAATTCAACAGTTGTGTGTAATATTTTATCAACTATAAACTAGTGATGTGCTCCGCATAAATGACAAGCGAGACATTGTGCACAAGTAATTTAAACAACAAGCTTACTTTACGAATTTATGCAAATAAATTTCATTTATTTAGTTCACCTTAGTTTTCTAGCTCCTGTTCACCTAGTTTTAGGAATGCATCATTCAGTCCATTTATTCCTAAATGGAGCTTAACCATTAATTTTAGCTTGAAAATATGGAGTTTCTTAGTAATAGTGACTATCTAAATGACCAGTAGTTCCTGACTAAAAGCCTCAGCTTAGCTATTAAAGTATGGCCCACTGCCTCAACTTAATGTTGACTTTAAAATGCTTAACTAAGTAGTAGCTGTAACACACAATACTTTCATACACATACTTGTTCACTGGATTACCGTGTACTCTCTTTGTGACTTGACTATTGGATAATAGATTTCTTGTTGTGATAAACAGCACATTAACTTATTATTGCCACTAATTTGAATAAAAGTTAAGTCCTGTAAGTTTGTGAGATCTGACTGCATCCCTGAAAATGCAGATATGTTAGAGACAACTTAATTCAAATGGGAATGATCGCTAAACTAAAGGATTTTGTCCAGTATGGAACAGGGTCGACCTCCAAGCGAGCATATGTACAACCATACATTAATACATCAACAAATAAAAAATATCCCCAATTTCAATTGTGGCCCCTGATAGTGTCTCACTCGCTTTACTCACTCACCAATCAAACTTTTATTAAGTTTCTATCTAGACTTTATAGCCTAAATTTATGTGTTTTTTTAAAAGAACTTTGAACTCACTGGTGTCTGAACCATCTTCATCCGCTGATGTCTCTGTTTAGTTATTATTCCGGCAATGTCAACCACACCCTCTTTTTTTATCTGATCCAAGATATGGTTAATAGCAATGAAAGTTCCAGTGCGACCAACTCCAGCGCTGCACAGACATTGGGAAAATAATTCAAATCTGACATTCAGTAATTCTTAATATACCTGCAGTGGACTAGTATGGGTCCTTTCTTTCCATTGTGTGCTGCAACTATTCTGCGATGGAAGGCCAGCATAGGTGAGGCATAGTCTGGTACTCCGTGGTCTGGCCATGCTGTGAAGTGGAACTGAGTCAACTTGAAGGGACGGTTACTCCCCTCTAACTGTAGTAATGAAATAATACAAAATCTTGCAACTAGAACTCCAGCAACTGCAAATTATATTTGATATAGAACTAAAATGTGCAACTTCAGCTAATAGAAAATACTGCTTACCAACTTTTTTTCTTTAAGAGTGAGATTAAAATTTTACCTTAACTTGAAATGTTCTTGTAACAAAGTCTGCCAGTACAACACTTTCAATGATTGTGACTTTAAATGGACTGTATGTTGCAGAGCCACTGTCCGGCCAGTACTGCTGACATTTGCTTTTGTTGCTTTCCTTCAGGTTTGTCACCATGACTATAATAGGAGGTCTCTCTTGCCATATCAAACGCCAAAAGTCTACTAATGTTCTGGGGAGAGGACCTGTCATATTAGTAAACTATTTCAAGCAATACCTAGTAAAATATTTTGTGCATATAACTCATGTTCTCTTAATGTCAGACAGTTAGTGTAATTAACCAAAATTCATCAAAACTTTTTCCATCATTTTGCATCAAACATGAACTAATATTCCTTGTAAATATTTGTTTATATACCTTGTGAAGCAAGGAACATCTTTGACTTGGAATGACCCTATAAAGATACAAAAAAAATGAGCACATTTGAATTACTGCATTTTTATAATATATACTAACATCGATGTAGCAGGCATTAATATAGGTCCCCTGGCAGTTGTCATATCCTGGAATTGGAGTCAACTCTATCCTGTTGTCATCATCTAATACATTTTAGAGATAATCAATTTTATACTACCCATTAATTTCATTTCTTGTATGGGAACCATTGTCATAATGATAATGAGAGAATAACTTACACACTGTGATGTTGGCAAATCTGTTGAGTTTCTTGAACTCAGGACTAAGTCCTATAGCCTTGGACTTATCTTCACCATCATACAATCCCTGGATATCATATCAAATGAATTGTATAAATAATACTGATGAAATAACTTAAATAGAATTAACCATACCATTTGGTTTATGATATTAAGTTTATTAAATAAACTTTTATTATGTGAAATGAGTAAAGCTTTAGAAATGGTACTTCAGCAAATTAATCTACAAAATGGTACAAATGACGGAAAAATTTCTATTTTGCAATATGAGAGCAAAAATGTGCACTAAAGTGAAAATTGACATCATTGATTGTTATAAAACTATTAAACAATTAAATTGGTTAACCTGAAACTGCTCTCTGAATCTAAGGTTGTTGTTTGAATGATTCTCTGCCACATAGTCCCCAAATTGGTCCACTGGCACTGCCTTTACATTAGTGTTGCACTTTCCGTCACTCTTAACATTGTCTTCCCATTCTTTGTGCACATCTAGTCTCACTTCCTTTTCTATCTTGCCAGCAGAATTGCATGCCTCCAATACATAGACTCCAGACTGACTCATTTCAGTGCTGTGAAAAGTGAGGGTGGTACCGTCATCTCCCACTGTCATGGCGTATGTAGACATTAGCTTCTTTCCCTCACTCTTCCAGGTTAATGTTGGAATTGGCTTTCCTGATACCATCACTTTGAATACTACCTCCTCACCTTCTATGGCAGTAGTATTTCCTGGAAACTCTTCAATTTGAGGAACTGCAAATATCAAACATATATCTAGTAGCTATGTATAATGTAAAGCAATAGACTATTGCATCTTAACCTCGCTAATCTGAGACCTCATTAAAAACAGCCCATTTCTGTTCAAATTATCTGATTGCATGTGCACATAGAAATGCAACTAAAAAAACGATATGAATTTTTTTTTATATCAGTTTATATTTTATATCTAATTGTTTGATCTTAACCTACTGTCACTTGCCTATATCTCAATAACATGTCATTGATGAAACCTCATAAAACACTTACTCTAGATAAAATATAACCACTAGCTCTCACACCCACCAACCACTAGTGCAGGAATGTGGAGTTGGTGTATCTACTATCACAGATAGAAAAAGAAGTGTGATAAGTTGGTAAGCAAAAAAAAAGAGATGGTTGCAGAGGTTTATTGAAAATCACGAAAGTAGGCAAGGAGAATTAGCAAGATGACTGAGTGCACTTGATTCAAATAAAAAGGAAGAAAGAATTTCTATTAATTCATTGACTCCTGAATTGCAGGGAGTCACCATTTATCAGACATAAAATTAAAAAAAACAAGTTTTCATACCACAAATATCTCATTACTGTTATTTAACACAGAAGTAAGTTTTTAATTTTTTATTTTTTTAATCTTTGCATATAAAATTTTTATATAAATATTTACTGTCAATTTGAGGAAATATTTCCCACTAGAAAAATGTCCAGTGCCTGCCATGCCTACTTTTTTTTGCGTATTTTGACTTTCATTTAATTTTATAAAAATTTTCCCTGCATAATTTGACTGAATTCATTACAAATAGTATACATATGTATATAATAAAGGGAATTTGATGTATGAACTGATCCATCAATTAATTAGATCCAGATACAATTACTTGTACAAGCTTTTACATGCCTTTGGGGTCAGATTGACTTCCCATAGTATTCAATAAAAGTAAATACATGAAATAAATGCAAATGTAATATAATATTTATAGTCATTCCTGACAGAACACTTCACTAATCTGAAAATCCTCTGGTCTAATGTTGTTAAGATTAGTGAGGGTCTACTGTATAGCACAATGTGGAAGGCTGTTCATTTCACTGTGTATACAATGAACTCTATAAGTCCAGTGCAGTGAGCGAGTTCTATTGTACCACTGCTGCTACCTTATGTTAAAATATGAATTGTCTTTGCAAATATATATTATACCTACACTTATATGTATTATCGGTATTTAGCCATAAGCGGCTAGGCCAAGTTTAGATAAATGCTGTCAGTCTCTATGATGGCCGAGGGCCATCCAATATTAGCCTGCCATTGTTTTCAATGAATCGATTAACTAATAGACAAACAGCATAACTTACTCACTTTGTAAAACTACGCTATTTACCATGCACCATTGAAATATACATATACAATTACCCTTTACTGAATATATTCAATATTCTTATGTGTAATTTTGTAGTGGCAAGTTTTTGCTTGTTTTTAATATTAAATAGTGAATATTTAACAAAAATATTAAGTAAGGCAAGACTATCTATCTTTGTAGTTTGTATATAATTGGTCCACAAAATAACTTTGTAAGTCATTCAGCTCCCAAGTTGTGTTTCACCGTAGAAACTTGGACCGATAATTGAGGACATACGTTATTTCCTTTAACAGTGAGATTTTATACAAATCATAGCTGAGAAGCTATTTTTGATTTAGAATTGAAACACTAATCACAAAATTCATTCAATACTTTGAACAATGCAGCTATTTCATTAATTTTTATCAGACCATTTACACTATTTTAATACCACTTAGTTAATTTTGTTATATATTTTTAAATTAGTTTTAGTAGAAAGAGCTCTGAAATATAATTTGTCATATTTAACTATTCGTTTAATCCCATCAGTATATGGCATTTCCTAATTAAACTAACCTACTAACCTATATAGAACAATTCCTTTGTTTTTTTTAATCATTATACCATTAATACAAGCATATAATTGCCATATTAATTGGTGGGTCATATTTGCCCGACCAAAGTAAATTTGCTTCCGCCACCCTTGAAAGTGATACTCACCGAAATACTCATCAATATCATTCATTTTCAAGTCTTCTTTCCCATCGAAATTGTATCTCGACTTGTTTCTACATAAGTGACTAAAAAATAAGAGTGCACATAAAATTTAATGGTTGGCAGAGAGATTCTGTTAGGGTTATTTAGCAATATTCTCCACTTTTTCTAAATTTGGTGATATATTTTCACTGTATGTAGTTTATGATGAAATAGCAGTTAAATAGACATGATATGTACAAGCCTCAGCTTATAGACAATGACGGTTTAGTTATTGTGAGCAATGTAATTAATGCCTTGTTATTTACAATAGATTGAATTAAAAACTTCATTTGTTAAAATTTCTTGAAAATTATATAACAATAGCATTGCATCATTGTAATTGTAAGATATACATAAGTAACAATTTGTAACTTACCCAGATCTATAAAGAGCTGCTAAAATTAAAAGTAAAACAATAAGGAGAATGAAGACAGTAACTCCTGCCGCTATTCCTCCAGCTATAATTGGCAGTGCTACAAAATAAACACAAACATTTTATTATACATGTAAATCACTTATGAAGTAACACTCTAGGTTCCATATATTTGCAGGATGTCTTAACAACAGTATTTTTAGTTCCTGAGATTACTAAAATTTGATGTTCCTATAAACCTGTAGTCTATAGCAACAACAGTCTGGCTTATAGGTCCAGGGTTTTTACAGAAATCTCTTGCCACCAAATTACCTATCCAACCTGGCCAAAGCAGCTGCTAAAATATCAGCTGGATGCGTAGAGAAACCCCTATATATGAATAATAGTGTTGCCATAGCTAACTTCCAGCTGAGTTATCAGCCCCAGTACAAACTACTGCAATGAAGATATCTAGCATAGAATAACTCACATATTGCACTCATCAGTTCCAGTTAGAGTCGTCACTTCTGTTCACTTTCTCGCCCTTATCTTCAACAAAAGCCTTATTGAAGTGGTTAGTGTGGGCTAAACAACTGTTCAATTTCGTAAGAATTACCTCCAGCTAACCTGTCATCCAAGAGTTTTAGTTTTTGGCTATAATAAGTAAAAGGTAGGATAGTTTTGTCGAACTCTGGGACTTACGCTGTGCCAGATGACAACGGGCTTTTCATTTACTCCAAAAGTGTCACTATGTCCTTTGTTTACTCTTCTATCCACCCTGGCATGCCTTATATATACCTGCTTCATCAATATTCTTAAAAACTGGTGCAGAATTGGAGTCATATTAATGGTAACAATACATGACCAATAATTTAAAGCAAAGAGAAAATAAAGCAAATAGCCAGAATTATTGAAAAACCAGAGTTTGAAGGCTGAAATGGATGGATCGCAAAAGTGGAAGACTAGGAATGTCATCTAGTAAGTAAAACTTTATGGTGAGTCTGGAGATAAGTGCTTGGGGAAATGGTTCAATCATGTCTCTCTGTCTGTCACACTCCGATTTTGGAGTTGCATAGGTTCAAGCTTTTGTAGGTGATGCCATGTCACATTATATGAACAAATAATATCCCACAGTAGTTTCTGCTTTATGCTGGAAAGTTACTTAATGAGTGCTCAAATTCAGGAGTTTTACGTTATAACTATATACCAGCAAGAATCTCCTACATGTTTAGCTACTTATTTTAGACAGCAATTCGCTTTAGCTATATCTACTGTTTTCATTACTTGAGCCTTATTGATACCTGATTAGGAATAGCCAAATACTTTCTTTTTCGGTCTGAGAATTGATTTCGTTATAGCTAGCTAGTATACAATAGCGCTGAGGGTTCGCACCTTTGGTACTTCATTTTGATAGCATATCTTTGACTGTGCATATTCGATCTAAACTACCATTAGCTATTGACAACAAGCACTCGGCTACTAATAGCAAAACAGACACATTGGTTTTTGAAATGAAGTTTGGTAAAGCCACTTTTATCTAATTAAAAGTATCTAGAACATTAACTGCAAATAAAATAAATCATACAATATAGTTCTTTGGGTGAGGAAGAGAAAAAGTTTTGTACACAGAACTATTTGTAATTCTCTTCTATGAAGCCAAATTAAACCATTTTTCTCACTAGTTGTGCTCAAGGAACCACCACTGGTATATTTATGCACCTATACCATGTGCCACATTAGAGAACATGTTATATGGTAATAAAATTTGTAACCATGTGGTGATGAATTTTAGGTATTGCAAAGTCAACTAGCTTTGGGGAAGGTAAGTTTTTCTGGCACCACTTCCAATCCCATTTGAAAAATGGCAGTAAAGGGTGCACATATTTCACATGTGTCACTGTATCTAGTTAGCTATGTACATGCAGAATACATTAGTAAGGAGGTCATAAAGCTTGACATAGCATAATTTTTCTTATAGAAAGAGAAAAATGTTTTGTCCAAGAACCTTCTTCAGTTTCAGTGACCAATTATTTCATTTGATAGGCAGATAAAACGTAAATGGTGCCTAAGCATGAAAATTTTAAGCTCATGGAATTGAATATACTTAGTTATAGTTAAGAGCTTAAAAATGATGAGAACAGATTAGCATAAAATTACGGTGTATTTTTAAAGCTTTGAGAAAATCGAATGTATTTTTGTAAACACAAAGCACCTATTAGCTGTGGACAATTACTAATGTATTGAACTCAGTATTACGGTACAATTAGATTACCTGTTTGTCCATCATTGCTGTTATGAATTCCAACTATGTTAATTACTGTCACAACATTTGAAGTGCCTTTAGGTCCAACAATTGCAGTTCCATTTTCAAAACCTCTTGCTGCCACTTCGAATATGTAGTGATTGTTTTGTATTAAGTTTTTTATAACAGCAAAGTTGTTTCTAGCAGACACATTAACCATTCTCTCCATTGCTTCTTCACTGTCATTCTGTCTGTAATAAACTACAAAATCTGAGATGCTGGGAAATCCGTTATTGTTCCAAGAAACTCGAACTGACAAATTTTCTTCTACTTGAGCGCTAACTTCACGTACCATTGCTGCAATGCAAGTAAGCATCTCATGAATACATTTTAAATTAAATACAGCAGTAGTAATCCTACACTAACAATAATAATTGCACTCATGTAATAGTTATGCCATGGGTTTGAGGGATTATCGCTGATAACCATTCCGATCCCCGAGAATGAAGCCTGAGGAAGACAGCGGTTATCAAGCAATAATTCTGAGAGTTGCCGTGTTTTAACTATTACATAAGTGCAATTATGCTTACTAATTCATTATTGTTTCAAGAAACTTAAAACAATAAATTGCCCTCTGCTTGAGCAGTAACACAATTGTACCATGGCTGCAAAGCAAGTAATCGGCGAGCGAGCGTAGCGAGCGAGACACTGACAGGGGTAACACAATCGAAAATCGGGGATGTTTGCTTATTTAGATATATGTTTGGACGTATGTATGTCATTTTGTACTTTGACCCTCCGTATTTTTGTGTTCGCTCCGCGTTCGACCCCGTCCCAAACTTCACTAAACAGAATCCTCTGGAGTAGCGACCATTACCCGTATCACCTTAGATTGAATTGTTTACCGCTTTGAATTGTTTTGCGGGTGCTGGGAGCTCCATTTCTATTCGAGTTAGTGGCGGTGGTAAGTTAATACACCATTTGTCACAGTTATAAGCACTACTCAACAGCATTTACTTGACAATTCATTGTCCACTAGATGAACCACGAAGGTAAGTCTTGCGTAGGTATGTTCAGTTGTGTGATAGTATTGTGCCAACTAACTATTTGCTGTTGAGCTGCACTGAACAGTCAACAACACTCATTAAATAATGGAGTCATAAAACCCATTAAACACTCTTTTTAATGTATTTGATTTTCACATATGCTGACTCATGTTTTTTGTTCTTGGTTTTGGTTGGGTGCTC
>WLWI01002140.1_pt1 | contig 17070 bp, 16 predicted proteins | sample 6701501 | NCBI WGS metagenome assembly WLWI01 (sample SAMN12718690, study PRJNA515312) | sponge metagenome | isolation source: marine sponge | host: Mycale hentscheli | place: New Zealand: South Island, Marlborough, Capsize Point | collected 2014-11-01
ACACAACACCCCACACCACCCCCACAAAACCCAAAAAAAAAAAAAAAAAAAACAAAACAACAACTTTGGGGGGGGGGGGGGGGGGGGGGGGGGGGGGGGGGGGGGCAGCACACTTGTATGCAGGAGTGGACTAAACATAAAGTGGAAGTTTATAAATCTTTATTCAGAGAAGAAATAATCACAGAAACACTAGACTTGCATTCCCTGTTATGCTTTCCATCATGTAGTATCCAGAGTTTCAATTTGAAAGGCAAACAGTTTCACTGAAACAACTAGACTGAAGCAGTGTACACAAATCAACATTGTATGTGATGCATCAACAAGTGACAACGTATCAAAATGTCTGTTAGTACAGAAAACTTACGGCAAGAGGGGTCAACCCAAAGTAATTGTAACAAAAGGTTTCCCAATTGCTTCCTATACCGATAAATGTAAGTCCTGAACCATTACTGCTTCATAAGGTTAATAGTCAGTATCTGTTCTACAGCTAGTACCATGAAAACCACAACTGTAATGTATGAATTCACAACTCATCGTTTCTCTGTTCTTATTCATAAAAGCACCAGAACTGTGTTCTGCAGCTAGGTTGCTACAGATGCACCATCCTCGTCTCTCATAAGGCTAGAAAAGATAGTATTTGACGTACACTCAAACTCCCCTAATACGGGCAGCTAGGGACCAAGCACTGCCTGTAACTCAGAAATATCCGTATCTGAGAACAATTATATTTGCACTTGTATTTTAACACACTGTACACATATAGGTATTGTAAAAACTTATTTATAATTATACATACTTTGAGGAATAGCTACTTGTATTTAAGTTACACAATTAAACTGGGGAGTCCCAGATAAGGAGAGTTTGAGTGTATTACCTAGGCAACAGGTGCTCTAGAATTAGAATGCCAGAGAAAATACCTCCACCAAAGTAAAATTTCTAAAACTTTAATAAAACATGATCAAATGAGCAAGCAAGTGGCGTGAGCAAGACCGTAATAAAACATGATCAAATGAGCAAGCAAGACCGAGGCCATGCAATAGAGTCACTGCAGGTGTCAGGTTCCTGTACTAGACACCTAGTATGCAAGTTCCTGGTGCACATGTAGCTGGTATAGGTGCAGCATCCCAAAACCTTGGTCCGTGGAGCATGGTGGCAGATACAGCTGTCTACTACCCACCTGTGCCCAAGTTACTGGTGTTTGCTGGTGTGCAAATCACACCAGTCTTGCTGTTATCTATATCACCATATAAAGTTCAACCTTGTTATTGTTATAAATAACACTGACTTCATAAATGCGACAGACAGGTGTAAATTTATTGTTAAAATTAATCATTCCTTGGCATATGGGTGTCATAAACCCTGAGGGGCCTTCCTCCCTGGTTGCTGCCTACTGAGTTGAGTGATGCCTTCCAGGAGGTATGTCTGATAGTGGACATCACTGGCAGAACTCCCAAGGATGAACCTACAAGAAAAATCGTGTTGCCATGGTATGAACCCAAAATTTTTAAGTCTATACTCTGAGTCTCCACTGTAACTACTCCCAACAATTCAGTACAAGCAAATTTGATTTTTAGGACCATAGGACCAAGTAAGTTTAACGTTAGACTTGATTATTTTTTTAGAAAATACTTTTTTCCAAGTCCTATAAAGCTGCAGTGAGTGGTTGCTATGGCATTGAAACCCTTTACCAGACAGAATTAGAAAACCCAGGTTTTGTGTTTTCAGAATCTGAGTGCTTGTTATCAGCGGGTCAGCCGTTTTTGTTTTTTAGTATTAGATCGAATACTAAAAAAACATTGCACCATGATTTAGCAGAGAGATTTGGGAGTTCCTCACTGGGTTTGTCTGACTCTGCTGCCTCTCAGATATTGAAGCTCCTTTGGAATAGAAAACATTTTAAAATGTTGATTTGACCCCTCTCAAATTTGGTTCTAATAAATACCCTGCCTTATACTACTGCATTCCTAATTTGCAAAAGTTAGTACACCAAGTGCTACTGCGTGGTGGAGTACTTGCTAGTTAACCCTCAGCGCGCATGCGCGAGAGGGTTATAGTAGTTGACCTGTATGTTCGTTTGTCTGTCTGTCCGTCATGCCCTGATTTTGGAGAATACTGACAATTAACAGTTGATTTAGGTATGAACTTACTCAGGACGAAGATTTACAACCTTTCATAGTGCTACTTTTTTTTTTTATTTCAGGCTAATCATTGAGAAAATGTGGAGCTTTCAGCTCCGTGGTAGGTACCAACTTTTATGGGCAGCGCCCCCTCATCATGTGAGCAAATATGACGGCGTTTCCATGTACCATTTTCATTGGTCAAGCTATCCTGCTTGTTCTTTTGGAAGGAGATTACATTGTAATAGCTAGGTAGTGTTTAGTAGTGCTGAGGGTTTAACATACTGCAACAAGACACCAAACACCCTCTGAAGGAAACACACAATAACAATAATAAATTTAATACAATGTACATTTATATAATACAGCTTATATCTAGTGGCTTAATATATAATTTCTATGCTCAGCATCCAGGTGCAGTAAGAGTTAAATTATAGATGAATGCATCATATTCAAGAATTAAAAGGTCTAGATCTGTAAGTGATAAAACTGAATATGTCTTTCTAGAAAACTTTATTGAATAAAATTTGAAATTAGAGCACCATACTAACTTTACATGTTGTGCAAGAAAGCAAGCTAGAGAGAAACACTGTAACACATGTATGATTACATCTTGACATGATAGATTGTAATGTTATAAATACCTCTCATTACTAATGCTAAACCAGCTCAAGAAACTTTTCCTAATTAAACATCACACAAATATTACTGACCTATCCATCCAACCTGCGTTAAGCTGAAAATGACAAAAACCATATGAAACACCATAATGCTTTGTTGCATAACCAGTTAACTATACTTGGCCACAAGTATTTCAAAACAAGAGCTACTTAAAGAACAGACCAATAAAGAAACAAAAAAAAGTTTTAAGAAAGTATATTGCTGATGTTGGACCTCTTGAACATGTTGTAGTGCCATCATTCTAGCTGTGGCAAGATCTATAAACAAACAAGCTACAACAAGGTCAATGGAAAATCTAGTACTTTATGTCCAAGTGGTTATTTTTTTTTAATCAAAAGAATCCGCAATAATGTAGACTAGCTCAGACGGTATGAAAGCCCTTGTTTCCGTTATACAACACACAAGTAAGCATTTGAGAAGATGTGCCCTAATAAGCCTGGAAATTTTTTATATTATTTGGTTATGTACTTAGGCAAGAACTTAAAAAAAACTACTATAATGCCATTGGAAAATTCTGAATGTGCTGCAACATTTTATGCCTAGCTTTTGATCATCACAAAATTTAATAATATAAATACTCTGTTCCTGTACCGAAGAAAAATTTTTAACAATAGTTTAATGTAACATTTACAATGACTAAAGTCCGACAACCACCTTGAAGGGATCAGATGAAGAGGGTGCCATGTAGTAAGAACCTAAGTAATGAGTCATGTACACCGCATTTACGGCAAAACTCTCAAATTGTATATTTAAAAGGGACACCATTGATGTAGATAAACTACAGTCAACAGCTGGTGCAAGGATTCCCTAGTCCCGCCAAGTAGCAAGATAAACTTAACTGTATTTACTAATTTAAACTCAAGTTATTATCCATAACTGCAGTGTGGGTACCAGCACAGAGCAGGCTAGGTACTGCTGAAGGTCTACCAGGGTAACCATCGAGATGACCTGGTTGGTCGAAGCTGGATGCACTTAGTGGAACACAGACCGAGGTAAGTCAGTGACCTACAACGAGGCCCCCCTCAGAATTTACTATAACCATCTGCAGGCATTAGTTAGTGATAGAAATAGTATTGATGTCATTCTTCAGCATAATGTTTACTAACTGTTCTGTTACTATTACTGTGCACGCAGTGCTAACACTGTACACACATAGTACTATTACTGTGCACATACATGTACTAACACTGCACACACATAGTACGATTACTGTGCACACACATAGTACTAACACTGTGCACGCACATAGTACTATTACTGTGCACACACCTAATGCTAACACTGCATCCGTATAGTAGTATTTTTGTGATTATACACGTATAATAGATCAGAGTAGTAATAAAAAGTGCAATAAATATTTTTATGTGTGTCTACATTTTCTACTTTTTTTGCGAGGGGGTGAAGGAGATGGAGAGGATGAAGATGGTGGTGAAGGAGATGGAGATGGTGAATGTGCTTCTTCAGTGTTAAGGATGTGTGGTGGGGGACATACAATATCTTTGGATACATCTGGCACAAAATCTCTTATTTTGTCATAGAGATATTTCTGTCTCATAAGACAGTCCTGGGGTACAATAACTTGGGGAAGCTGCTTGGGATCTGGAGGAAAAGGCCAAGTGATGAAATGACGAAATTCCGTCGAACGCTGCCCTGCGGAAATATGGCTAGAAATAAGAGGACCAGTCATACTGAGGGACGTTTACTGTGCCATCTTCTTTTCCCACTAGCTCAGCATGATTTGTGTGAGCTGACTCATTGACCACACGCACAAGATCATCCAAGCACCCGACCAGTGACTTCCTGAATTTTTGCTTCAGTAGACCGAAGCACCAGTCAGGAGCGAACTTTGTGTGACGAACGAGGAGGAAGGAAATCTCGACTTATTCATTCAACCCACACAAAACACGCCAAGCAAGGTACTGCATCACAAACCTGTAGTGAATTTGGATGTAAATGTGATATTATGGTTTGACAAGTATTATTGTTTTACCGATTCTTGTTGTGCCCGCAACAGTTGTCGGCATGCAGAACCAAGTTTGTCTCACCAAAGCTATGGTGAGTAAGGAAGTGGTGGAGGAAGGAGATTATGCAGTTTTCCCCTTTACCTATATTCATTCCCTCGTCCACAAGGTAGTTGACCTATTTAACATAGAGTATACCATAATTCATTGCCAGTTCCCTGAAATATTATTAAACATGGTGGAAAGATCAACTTGCCTGCCGAGGTATGGCCTCATAAACACACTCCAAAAATCCCACATTTCCTCGGAGTGAGGAAATAAATTGGCCCAGGCTGTTGAGGGTTGTGTGGATAGTGCACCTACACAAGTACACATTAATGTGTTATTTTGCACGAGTCTCAAGTATCTGTGTACCTGCTGTGCAAAGTCAAATGCGTAATGCACAGTGATGTCTTTGCTGCAGGGTGATATGTTAGAGTTAGTTGGAGGAATGGTGGTGTAGGCAGCTTGAATCGCCTCCTTTGAATCTGCTACCTGGCTCTTCAAATAGCTACGAGCCTTCGTGGCCTCCAGGAGATGCAGCTCAGCTTGCTTCACCAACTGATAAGGTGATGCTGTAAATAGTTTTCTAAATCATCATAATGACATACCTCAGATTTGTCTTCCTCAGGCAAATTAGCAGCCTTCATAATGGCAGATGAGTTCTGCTGGCACTGACCGCACAAGTCAGTCATGGGTCGCATGACAGTTATGTGCGGCAGCAACCTGGTCCATAGGGAGCAGAAAGTGGAGTAAGCGGCTGCCCTGATGCTCAACTCCTGGCAAGCATTGCAGTACTGGACCCAAACAGACTAATACAACAAAGGTAGTAAATACATTATCAATACTGTTGTTGTTGTTTTTTGTTTGTTTGTTTTTATTAACCTTTTTGGTAGTGCAGGATGGCAAGAGCTGCAAGTCGTCACGCTTATAGCCAGGAATACGCCCAGGCAGGATGGCGTTGGTGTGAACGTAATCAATGACAAACTTCTTCAAGTTCTCTGTGTCCTGGTAACTGATGGTATTGGCTGGCAATCGCTTCGAGTTCCCATGAATCCAGCTGTCCAGGCCAAAAGATACAAAATGGTCTTTCAGGGACTGAAATTTTGACTTCCCTACAAGTACAAAGGTTGGCCAGTTTTTCAGTTGTCCAGTTCTATTAGTATTTTAATATTAATAATTTTCTTTTCTTTTTTTACCGATTCCATGCAGGGCAAAAAATGTTGCCCTACAGATCTTCTTTCCTAGGTGATAAAAGGTAACCCTAGTCATCCTCCGCTGGGTGGGGGTATGTTTGTGGGAAGGGCCAATCACATCGTCTATGGCCAGGAATGCCTGGATTTGGCCCAACACTACCATGTCCAACTCCTCCTTGGACAGAGAACTGGCCTCATCTCTCTTCATCTCATAATACTCTGCCAAACAGCGTGTAGCAGTTCCTTGCACACCCGCAACCTCTTGCAAGAAACTCCACTAATTGTTCAGCTGAGGAAGGCTGCTTGCGTCTGGGGATTGGGGACTTTTTGGATCTTTTTTTCCTCCAATACAGATGACGTCTTGCAGGCGACAAGTAACCGAGACAGTGGGAGGCTGGGTAGTAGAGTCAGGATCTGTTGTCTCGATGTTGGAGGACTCCAAAGGATAAATCTCCATTGTGGCACAAGTACCCGAGGAGGGTAAGGTCCCAACTGCTGAACCCGGAGACACAAGTGGGCCAGAGGAGGGTGGGGTCCCGACTGCTGAACCCGGAGACACAAGTGGGCCAGAGGAGGGTGGGGTCCCGACTGCTGAACCCGGTGACACAAGTGGGCCAGAGGAGGGTGGGGTCCCGACTGCTGAACCCGGAGACACAAGTGGGCCAGAGGAGGGTGGGGTCCCGACTGCTGAACCCGGTGACACAAGTGGACCATAGGAGAGTGGGGTCCCGACTGCTGAACCCGGAGACACAAGTGGGCCGAGGGTGGGGTCCCGACTGCTGAACCCGGAGACACAAGTGGGCCAGAGGAGGGTGGGGTCCCAACTGCTGAACCCGGAGACACAAGTGGGCCAGAGGAGGGTGGGGTCCCAACTGCTGAACCCGGAGACACAAGTGGGCCAGAGGAGGGTGGGGTCCCGACTGCTGAACCCGGAGACACAAGTGGACCAAAGGAGAGTAGGTTCCCGACTACTGAACCCGGAGACACAAGTGGGCTCGAGGAAGGTGGGGTCCCGACTGCTGAACCCAGAGACACAAGTGGACCATAGGAGGGTAGGGTCCCGAATGTGGAACCCGGAGACACAAGCAGGCTCGAAGAGGGTGGGGTCCCGACTGCTGAACCCAGAGACACAAGTGGGCCGGAGGAGGGCGTGGTCCCGACTGCTGAACCTGGAGACAGAAGTGGACTCGAAGAGGGTGGGGTCCCAACTGCTGAACCGAGAGACACAAGTGGGCTCGAATAGGGTGGGGTCCCGACTGCTGAACCCAGAGACACAAGTGGGCCGGAGGAGGGCGTGGTCCCGACTGCTGAACCCAGAGACACAAGTGGGCCGGAGGAGGGCGGTGTCCCAACTGCTGAATCTGGAGACACAAGTGGGCTCGAGGTATGTGGAGTCTTGATGGTTGGATCCAGAGATAGTGGATGATCTGACAATGATGGGATATCAACTTGAGGACACATAATCATTGAAGAACATGGTGACAACCCTCGCTCTTGTACAAGCCAGGCAGAATATCTGTCGTCACACACATCGTAGCCTTCCTCGTACCGTCGTTCAAACAACAATTGTTCTTCTACAGTGAACTCCAAATAAATTCTCCCAGCTCCACCTACTTTGTGGAAGAGACGTAACAACTTATTACAAAAACAAGAGGGCAAAGTCCACCAGATATGCCAAAAAATACTAAATAATAAAACACATACAGAAAATACACATAATATACATTAAGTTTCACTAATTGATGCGTGTGACGCAAAGTGGATTGATATATGAGGGACAGGACAAGAAGGACCAAGTGGTGTGGGTGTGGCAACATGTGAGAGGAATTTCTTGCGATGGCCGTGTTATAAGAATAGTAGTCAATAAGAATCATCGCACAAACGAAGAATACTGGTTCACCAGCAAACACATTGCCACTCTGTTTTTTACACTCCACGTCAAGAAATTTCATTCAATTGAAAAAAAAAAATCGGACTACAGTGGCAGTCATAGTCATGGAAGAGGCAATTGCTTTTCAAAACACAACAATGGCAGCTCAGTTCGGAGCATATCCCTAGTTAGTTCATCCCCAATAAAAAGTCACTCTTTTAGAAGACTAATTTTAAGCAAGGTAATCACAAAAAGAAGCTGTTAAGGAACAGAAGACAGCCAAGGGCTAGCAAAAAGAAAGAAAAAGGTAACAGTTAAGTTGATATTTACTGGCCCCATTTCACCTCAACGTCTTCTCCTCCTGGGGTGTCCAGTTCAGGTGGGGTCTCCAGTTGAGGTTTACTTGATGAGTAACTGGTAGTAACCTCTTCAACTGAAACAATAGCAAAACATTTAATAATAAATTATTGTAGATTGAAGGACAAAAAATAAATAGCTAAGTACATTTCAACTTCGTAAAATTTTAAAATTATTGAGAATAATAATTCCATTATTGGCTAAGCAAATAACCCCCCTTCACATGCAGTATGCTCAATTACTCCCATAATGTGGAAATTGAATTTTAACAAACGTGTATTCACATGGTTGAACTTGCTAAACAAGCTTAGAATATACATGTTTGTATAAAGATAGCACAGGGCTAAAATTTTGTCACATCCTCTGGTGGCTGTGACTGCTAAGCACGTTTTATCAACCTTCAATGTGACCATCTACAGGAAAACCGGGCAACACACTGCCCTCTCAAAAATATTTTATTGTACTTTCGGATCCTTCGTCAGCTAGAGATTGAGCTCTCTAAGTTTCCCAGTATACGTGACGAAACGTTTCAATCTGCAGGCTATTTTAATACATTTTTAAGAACTAAATCAATTTCCCCCCAGCAAATACGGGTGCTGCGTTGTGCCCTGTTTTCCCGTATATGATCACATATAAACGCAACTTTAATTGGCTGCCGTACTACCAGAGAGTAATAGTCACCCACTACATTTTGAAGGGTTAAAAATTAATCATATACAATAGCCTTGTGATTAATAGCTAAGCGAAACACATTTATACATTATATAAGCAGGACAAAGCAACAAATTCATGGAAATCAGCTAACTTGATATATTTCATTATAATGAAATTATCATTGGCTTGATAAACAATCAATATTATGCAAAAATAACAGCCAAATATTAATAAATCTAGCAACCCCCCTACAGTTAGTCTTCATGCATAATGTGTTCATTACAGCTGTTTATATGTGTGTTTGTTTGTCAACTATAACAGTTATGTATCAGTTCTAAAAATAATTGAGAGAACATTTGTTATTTTTAGCTCACCTTCACCATTAGCAGTTTGAATAGCTTGCCTATTGAAAGGATATATTCCAGTTTTCTTGAAACCATTAATCAGATTAGCAGGCTTTGACGCTTCTAGCCAAGCTGGCATAAACACAGAACAGAAGTTCAATTTTGAAATCACTTTTTGTGAATTCACCTGATAAAACTTGTGGACAGAGTTTTGCCAATGTGACTTTAGGGAACGAAAATAACTGGTGTCTAGGGGCTGACACTCACGTGTTGTATGAGGAGGAAGGCAAAAAATTACAATTTCATGAGTCCTTGCAAACTGAATAGAATAAGGTTCGAAGTGAGAGCTATGCCCATCGAGCAAGAGAAGAATAGGTCGTTGCGATGGAGTATTTGGTAAGAAGTGATCAGTCAGCCAAAAGTTAAAGAGTTCCTGGTCGACCCATCCATTATCGCTGATAGCAAAACGTGACCCAGTAACTTCATCCTGAGTCCATAGTGGACTGATCTGCTTTCCTGCGAAGATAATAAATGGTGGGATGATTTGACCAGTAGCACTACCACACGCCAAAACAGTTACTTGAGACTTTTGCCCTAAGTTCGATAACGGAGTTTTTTTTGGCCTTTTCTTGCTACAACCTTGGGTAGACGTGGACAAAGGGGCATGCCAGTCTCATCCATATTAAATATGGTTTCTGGGTGTTCCGCAAAGCCGAACTGGTCATACGTATATTTAAGAAGTTTAAAGTAATTGTCCATGTTTTTTGCATTGATGGCATCAAGCCTGACACAAGCAGTTGAATCACCTACACGCAGTCGAAGATTTTGATTTCGTCGTAAAAATTTATCCCACCATCCATTACTCACTCGTTCTCCTCTTAGTTTCCCTTTCTGCTTTAAGCAAGTTTCAACAATGCAACAAACATCACGCCGAGTTTTTCCATATCCAATATCACAAGATTTAAACAAATAATCAGCTAACAAGGCTTCTTCCTCCGTAGATAAGTACGGTACAGGCCCAGGACTCACTCCGTGTACCACTCTCCCACTTACACGATCCTTTAAAGTTGATCTTGGAACTCCATGTGCATCTGCGGCTTGATTACAAGACGTGCCCAGTTTGACATCTTCAATAGCAGCAAGCATTTCACTGTCAGTCCATTTCTTTCGCAAAAACCTTCTCGAAAGTGTAGGACTAGCAACAGGCCGTTTCCGTCTAAAACCTTTTTTCTTCTTGTTAGGCATTCTGTATGAAAATATACAAATGATAGTAAAGAAAAATGCAACAAAATATTTGAATAAAGATATTAGCTCATATTAGCTATTAACCTACTGATTATGTATAACCTCGATAGTGGTCACACTTCGTTGAGTGCCAGATTTCGAAATCATTCTTATCTTTTTCAAAGCAAAAATTTAGTTTGCAGGCAGTGCAGGTATATTTTTCAGAACTTTTGTGTGATTTACAATCCTACAATAATCGTAATATCCAGGTTTAGGTATAAAATTTTTAGCTGATGCGGAGCCCTAACAGAACCTTTAGAAAAAGTTGACTTGTGAGTCCATAAAGTGCTGTCCATCCATTGTTTGTCTGAGAGAGGGCATCTATCCTGTTGCCTAGATACTTTTCCACCCATTCACTCTTAACACCATACATACACAACTGTCATTAGCTATTAGTACAAAGAAAACAAACTTCACTCACTGCCTACGGCCAAAAGCATGTGGTCTGTGCACAACACAAACTAGTATCAGGGGGCTAAGTAACCAAGTACAAGCAGTACCAGGGGGGCTACATGAATATTGGCTAACCTAACTCAATTTTAGAGCTACCGCTAACCACATAGCTGCACTTCTCAACTTCGGCAATAATGAGTAGATACTTACCAAAAATACTACTGCAGGACAGCCGCCGTTAACTTTTCACGAGCTGAAGGAGCGAGAGACTTCAACTCTTAAAAGCAGGTCAGGGCTTCCCTCCTCCTCTACAGCCACTGCTTTTTTTTTTAGGAACCGCGCTTTCCCCTGGAAAAAATGGAGGGTTACTAAATATTGCTAAGCAACCACCCACAAAAATGGAAAGGGGAAAGGTTATAGCCCCCATTGCGCAGCCAGTCGATAATAGAATCACTGCTGGCCGAGAATATAAGTCGGCCGAGTATTGAGGACTTACGCTATAGCTATTATGTATACAGCTCAAGTAGCCAAGATATTGCAAAATGAACATTGCAACCACTTCTAGTATGAGTGCTACTCCAAAGCCTGTGGCATCTGAACAAAAATGATTTGTGAAATTATGCTTATATGGACTCATCTTTTCCAAGTTATATAAAGGCAATATACATTAAATTTGTGTGCTTTGTTGCCAGGCAACATACTTGGTGGTTTTCAATATCTATAACCCATAGGCGAAAACATAATAGCTATACAGTTGCTGGATCATTACTTCAGCTATATTAAGACACTTTATCTGAGGGAGAAATATTCAGTGCTTACCAAATACCCACACAAAACAAACAACACACCGGGACCATTCCTCAGGAAGCCGTAGAAAACACGTTCTCTAGCCTCTCATCCTATATCCGCACACATGCTAACCGCATACGGAATCTACACGAGGTCGTACTTGGTGTGCACGTGAGTAAAGTTTGCGTAAAAAGCGCGCGCTATATATTATATGAAAGAGAAAGGGTGTGTGTGTGTGTGTGTGTGTGTGTGGAGGCAGAACCCAGAGAAGGTAGGTAAAGGGTTTAACTCCACTACACAAATTGTATACTGCAATTATGGCGGCCAAACCTGATGACAATGAACCTGTAGAAGAAGATGCTTCCGCTTTGCGATTTGGAAAAGGTACTTTGGCTAATACAATTTTGTAGGTCTGTTCTTATAATATCTTTATTCACGTGCAGACTTCGACTCTGCTGATGCTTTGTTGATTTCTGAAGTGAAGATGTTGCTGGAACACAGAAAGGCACAGTATGAGAGTCAGGATGATGACCATGACTTGTCTGAAGTATTTACTAAGACTCTGGAATACTGTCAAACTTTTAGCAAATACAATAGCAAGGAAAGCATTAAGGTGAGTATAAGAACGTTTTACACACCATTTCAATGTAAATTGCTGTTGTGGGAGCCAACTTGTAAAGGCCAGTGCCAATCATGTGATCAATGATGAATTTTCCAGCTGTGAAGTTTCTATTAAAGCAGTCAAATAATCACGCTGAAATTATGAAATGTTGCTATGACATACTGTATATCCTGGCACCAATCCCTTCATTGCTCTATCTTTTTTTTCTTTTTTAATGTTCCTCTTAACCCATACGGCAGCAGGAATATTTGAGTATGTATAGTTCCAGCCCACGAGTTTCTTTCTTAACTGCTTTATAGTACACTTGTGGTGCATTTCAAAGTGATGTCAAGCAAGCTAGCATATCAGTTAGGAAAGTTTCAAGTATTATTAGGATTCCCTGATTGTGTGGATATTATTGTGTGTGTGTTTGTGTGTGTAGGCAGTGAGGGAGACTCTGCAGAAGAAGAGTCTGCACAAATTTGAAATTGCTAGCCTGGCAAACTTGGCTCCACCTACATCTGAAGAAGCAAAGGCCTTACTACCAAGTCTTGACGGTCGATTTGATGACTTGGAACTGAATGAACTCCTGGACGATGTTCAGACGCACATAAATTATCAATACTAATTCTATACATCTACATCATCTCAACCACCCCTCTCAGTATATCCGGCAATTATAACATGATCCAACAATTAAGTTCATTAACACTTGATTTTACTTCACTAAATGGAATGAAGATCAGCTTTTGAAATCCTGCTTGCATATAATAACCAAACTGTTTCTACCATATAGTTATTTTTAACCTTTTTTTTTTACAATGGCCGAAGTGATTGCTATAAGATTGTTGTTCTGTACGTACCACCAAAATATCATTGGCTCCAGTAAATTGTGTAATAAAACACTTCAGTAAAATATGAAATGAAGTTAAGCTTGAGAGTCTTGAGACTATGATTGTCTACTACTAGCTGAAGATGCAGACTGTTTTACTCTCTTCCGTTTCTCCCTCATAATGTCTTCCATGCCCTTTGTACCTCTACATACACATACACAGTGTGAATGTAAATAAGCAAAGTTTAAAAAGTTACAACTAGTGTGTGTGATGCACAAATAGCATTCCAAGGTATTTATAAAAAGTTCAATTTTAGCTCCCTCAGCTATAACATTTTTGCATCAACCAATGTTAAGAATAAGTCGGCGAGATATGAGGTAACGTGGTGTGCTTTATTTAGGAATGCCCCACTAAGTGCTATTGTAAAGCTCACCAGCGACCAGATAGGTTACGTCAGTATTAATTACCTGACCTTGTAAATAATACCCAGTGAAACTGAATCAGTACTCTCACCATGTAATAAGAATAACAAAAATATAGCAATTATTATAGTATGTGGTAATAATAAGACAAAAGTGGTAAAAGTACAATAAACTAACCGATATTGAGGGGCTGATGGATCAGGAGCAAAATGGTGTGACTCAAACAGAGCCTTGAACCTCTCATCCTTCACGTTCACCTTGAACGTGTCCATACCTTGTGACTCCTCCTCCTCCTCGTCTAAATGTTTCCTCTTCCTCTTCTTCTTTGAGCCCTTCTCAGCACGCACGATAGACTTGAAATTAAAGTGCTGCTTGCGTTCTCCTTCTTCATCGCTCATCATCAGCAACTCCAGCTCTTTCTAAAGGAAGCCATGTGCTCTTTGTACTTGTGTTGTCCACTAAGTTTAATCCTACTAACCTTGTCTTGGGTTTCTTCTTCAGTCAGCACTTTCGCCACCTTTTTCTTCTTTTTGGTACTTTTCTAATAAATAATAAATAATGGAATTACATCACACATTAAACGATCTAATCAACTAGGTGGTGTGTGTGTGCGCACATGAGGGTGGGGTGGGCTTTTTATAAGTAGTAAGATTATGAAATGCATACGACCAAACATGTGCATCAATGTAGTGTGGGTTCTTTTTTTTTTTTATGAGTGTCACACAGATGTCCACGACCCCCAACGAAAAATCCAGAATGAAACCCAAAGCGAGCATGTGAAGCGTGTTTGTTTCAAGATAGTGAAACATGCAACTTTTCCATGTGACACTTTAATGCAGGACCAGTAAATCAGTAACTGTACTGACAAGGGAAAAAATCACTTTACAAAAAGCAATCCACCACACACAAGGCACACACACACACACACACACACACACACACACACAAGGCCCACACACACACACACACACAACACGCACATAGAACACACAATAATTAAACAACTAAAGCACCCTTACCACTGTGGCTGTGGTCACATCATGCTGGAAGAAAGGATCATCAAATCCGCTGTCCCCAGCTACCCTTTCCTTATCATCATCATCATCCTCATCTTTCTTCTGGTTTATCTTCTTCCTCCTGGCCAGCCGGGCAGCCTTCTTCTTTTCCTTCTTTTTTTTCAAATATTTCTCCCAGGCGGATTCCTTTGATGCTAGCAAAACAAAACAACATATAAAAATTATACTTACCTATACATAATGCATGGACTTTGATCACGCATCAACAACTACTAAATATAGTATGCCACACCCACTTTTGAAATGGGAAACAAAGTGTTGGCTAAACTCGCAAGGCAAACTTTTTTTAAAAATACCCCCAGGTGGTTTCTCACACTGAATAAAGCAGCATTTACTGAACATTTCAAGGGTAATATCCAACAGGTCTCCTTAAATTAGATGCTGTAATACAAAATTACTGCGACTCTCAGCAGCAAAATATTATCACTAACACTAAGCAACAATCCCCCCTTTCCCACCTTCCTGTATTTCCTATGTCTGCATGGGGTGTACTAAAAAATGACCAAAGGGAACACAATAAAGAGCATTGTTCAACTGTATTAGCATTGTGGGCTATGCACCTTTTAAAAAACACGCCCACACAAACACACACCCAAAACTGCTTACCTTTGTCTTCTTCCTTCTTTTTTGCCAAGTCATGAACTGGCCCTTTCAGACCTAGAGAAATATATTCTGACGACATCATTCAATGTCTTGTTGATATCCCTTACCATGTTCCCATGTGACTTCCATTTCTTCGTTTACATTGTCACTGTCTCCATCTCCATCTTCCTCCGTATCCTTCAGCAATGCCTGTAGTCAACAACCACCTCATGACAATCTGCACTCCTTCAAAAGGTCACCTCTAACCCAATACAGCAGTAACTTAAACTCTTACTGACACCCTTGTTAACCCTCAGCGCGCATGTGCGAGAGGGTTACAGTAGTCAATTTGTCTGTGTGCCACTGTGTGTGTGTCATTCAACAACGGATCTTGAAGACGATGGCCTTCCGGGCTCTGAAACGATGTAGAGATAGAGAAATTTGCAAAGTAAGTCCCTTTAATGTGCTAGAATTTTTTGTTTTGACTTAGTTTTCAAGAAAAAGCTAGTCGATTTTAGCCGTACGTACGATTGTTGTGCTATTGCGCTACCGGTAACGCCCTTTACCGCAAGTTATAATCACGTGAGCTGAAAATTGCAGCTAGAGAGTGGCCGGCCGGCTTGCTGCTGTTGCAATTGTCGCACTTCACGAGTGTAAGGAGGCTAGAGTCGAGTTATATATCACGGAGCTGATCTGTTTAACCTAGAGGCTTTCCCTTCGCTCTGTAGTTTGCTTCTTTCTTTGTATCGTCGTAAGTAGCAACTGTCTGTGTGCAAATGCTAAAAATGTTCACATCCAAATAAATTCAAAATTTTCGATAGCTATGGTTCAATTCTACTTGTAGTAACTTGGAATTGGTTAGGTATATAATAGAATACGATAATCAACTACCAGTATGTCGACATGTTTCACAGCCCTATTGCATTATTTCCTAGCCAGCTACATAGCACTATCATGTGGTTTAATCCTACCCTGTGGCATCTATTTAATTGATTGAGGTTATCTGGTGGACATACGCTGAGGGTTCACACCTCCTGGTGCTTCATTTTCCTTCAGAAGCTAAATCATTTCTACTGACTGATTTCTTTCAACGTGTGAGAGTATAACAATGTGACAGTCTATCACTTAGCAACCAATAATGCTAACAAGCAGATCGCCAACCTTGTATTGGTCGTTCTTGTTAGGCCCTCCTTCATCCTCCGAGGAACTTGATGAGGCCAGGTAAGCACTGAAGTCCATACTCTGAAGGTCATCTTTAGTAAACCTGAATATAGAATACAGACTATTATATTATATGCAGTGCTCCTAGCAGAATATTTTTATTCAAAAAATATAAATATATAAAATACTGATGCACTTGTTTGGGTCTAGTACTACGTCAGAGCAACCGATTAAAAAAAAAAAAAAACAAGAACAAGGATGCCAACCAAACACAGAGACCATACGGCACTACTGGTGGTGAAAGTAGACAACTCTCTCTCATCTCCACCCTCCTCCATTTTCACTGCATCACTGCCACGGCTGTTCTCCCAGATGACTCCACCCACGGTAATTTGCACCCCACATTCAGAACTTAATACTCACTTTTTTTGTGTGAGTTTCACTCTCAAAGGATCTGTTTCGTCCCATGTCAACTTCACCTTCGACTGCTGCAAAGCTGCATTCACAAACCTAAGGAACACATCACCAATGTACCTATTACATCACCAATGTACCTATTACACTGTAACTTCCATGCTAAACATTCAATATTTCTGTAGGTGGAGGAGGGCTTTTAATATTTTTTTTTTTGGGGGGGGGGGGGGGGCTAGAGGAGGGAGAGAAAAAATTAAATGGAGTTTTTTTGATTTTTTCCCTTCGGATAAAAAAAC
>WLWI01002141.1_pt1 | contig 17069 bp, 16 predicted proteins | sample 6701501 | NCBI WGS metagenome assembly WLWI01 (sample SAMN12718690, study PRJNA515312) | sponge metagenome | isolation source: marine sponge | host: Mycale hentscheli | place: New Zealand: South Island, Marlborough, Capsize Point | collected 2014-11-01
CACTTTGGCAAGCGTTGTCGCTGGTTTGAAGTGATACAAGATATTGCCCATTCCTTCGCATAGCCCTCCGTGCACCTTTAACAATACTCTAAGGCGACTGCCCAAGGAGGCCTACGCCCCAAAATGGCCAAATCAGAGTGAATCTGACCTGTACGCTCAAAAAATTCATCAGGGTGATATTTGCCGGTCCCAATCCGCCCAAAAGCGAGCATCTCAAGGAAAAAGTTTTCAACTTTTGAGCCCCAAAACACCTTCCGAAGCGATAGCTGACGGATTCAGGCTACATATTTCATGCAGAGTAACTCATAGGTTCCATCCGCTTTAGTGGCTAACCGTGGATATTGAGGCAGATAATAATACACTTTTGGATCGGTGGCATCTCGCAAAAGCTGAACCCCTTGGAGTTGCATTCTACCTTCATCATAACTTACTAAACCTAATCCCGACATAGGGATTAAGCAGACTGTAAATAGGCCTAGCCAACTATATATAATCGTCTTCTTCATGATCGAGTGTTTCCTCCTTATCTAATACCTGGATCCGTCAGTTAAACGTGGGATTTCTGTGCGAATGCTTTGGAGGCAAAAGGTTGCAAAAAAACGCAGGCGCACCCGCTGGGTGCGTCGAGGCTTTTTTGTAATTCCTTTTGGCCCAAATGGTTCGTGCAGAAAACCGCGTTTAACTGACGGATCCAGGTAATAGGTCATTTCGCGTAGATTCCGGTAGATGTCTATACTTTGTTACATCTAAAATATCTGCCCACGAGTTTCGCGTTTCCCAAGGAGTAACGGATGGGCGGCCTTCTAAGTCAATCTCAGTAACTCGATACCGATAAGGACGATCCAAACGTATCGCTCGAGACGATCGTAGTGTATAGGCATAGATATCTGCTTCACGCGCCTGAAACATTGCAAATAGTTTAACGTAACGTCCGCCTGCCCCTTCGGCCTGAATTTCCAGCTGTTTTTCATATAAGTTTGTACGTATTCGATTATTGAAGTCATAACAATACACATCCAGTACGGCATAACCGGGAGGAATACGTTCATTAATATCTATTTCTCTAAACAGTTCGGGCCACTTTTTCGCATCTACTGTTATCGTTGTTGTTCCCACGTGAATAACGTTCAGCATTTCTTTGGAGGCTTCTCTGGTTCGATCATGCGTCCCGGTTTCCTCCATCGATCTAGTGAGTTTCTCTATTAATTCCGAGTCTCCCGATAAGGAATCGAACGGATTCTGCGAATGTATCCCGTGAGCCAGAAAAGCATAACTCAAGCTGATCACAAGCTGACCTTCTTGTAGAGCTGTCCAAAATAACTGATCGGTTCTTTTTCGTAAGCGCAATGTATAATTGCGCTCGGTCCAATAGCCCGCATCAGGTTTATCACCAGCCGTTGAAGACTCAAAGTGTCCACCGGGCAAAACATGGGTATCTTGCTCGCCATCGATTGGCATATAGTTAAGAATCGTCTCTAATCGACGAATGGGCAAAGGAAGTAATTTAGAACTACGGGCTTTACTCCTCCGAATCAAAAGGCGTTTAGCCTCTCGAAGTTGTGTTCTCGTAGGAGGCGCCATTTCGACCCGAAACGTTAGAACCGTTTGATACACCTTCTCACCCCGATCTCCCATGGCGGTATAACCCGTATAACGCATTCGAATAAAATGAAGATCGGGCTTTCCATCCGTCCCTTTTGCTAATTCAATATCGCCTGGTGGATAATAAAATAGTCTTTTGCTTTGATCATTGCCATACAGCGTAAGAGAGCCAACCTATTCTATCTTACTAAAATCGGGGGCGGCGTATACGGTTAAACACCCTGCTAAAACCAATAAATCTGCGGAGGTTAGCCGTTTTATCCATTTCATTTGCTGCTATCTTCCATCATTATTCAATTTTCGGGTTTGGCTTCAGCTATGCTAGGAAGATATCCCAACGCCTGTTTAATTTGATACTCGCCAATTAAAACCCGGAGTTTGTCAGAGGGCATCCACGCTGTAGCCTCATGTGTTTGGCCGTCTGGCATCGTTACTTCAAGGAAATATTCGAGTAGAGGATCTCCTGTCACAGCTTCTCCGGGTTCACGATTCACCAAATAAATCGGCCCCACCTCATAATTCGACCCGTCCTCATTCAGTACGAGAAGTGGTTTGTATAAGATATCTCGAGTACGCGGGTGGAAATATCATGAACGGACCTTAACACTCATTTCATAGGTTCCCAAAAGCTCGAAGGGATTCATCGTATGAAACGTGACAAAAGAAGTTCCAAACGAAGTGACCCCACCGGTAATGTCTGCGATGACCTGATCATCACATGATTCACATTGTTGAACGACTGCATACTCTACCCATATACGTTCTGCTTCGCGTTCTAACCAGGAAGGGAATCGTGTCATTTTCCACTTGACCTCTACGTGTGGCGATACTTCTGTATCTTGTAAATCCCACGAATAAATAATAGGTTCATTCGACTTAATCATCAAAATGTGTAATCGCTTTAGCCGTACCGGATACGGAGTCTGATTACGCCATTTTGATGTACGTTCCCAAGGAATACGGCCAAACGTTTCTGGGTCCGCCAACTGAATGTGCACAGGAATCTCTTGCGGCTCCATATCTTCCTCCAAACTGAAAGTCACACGCCCCCGAATGCCCGCATCTTCGACCAAAAGCACTTGAAGATTTTCCTTGGTGATTGGGTCGGTGATCCACCGAAGATTCATTTCTCCCAACACATCCGAAAAGGTGTTTACGACAATCTTTTCAGATGAAATTTCATAGAGCTGCTGCAAATCATCAGATAAAGAAATTTCGGGGGGTTTCTCCAGGGGCAAGGGTTGCAACGCAGAAAATTTTGTATGGGGATACCTTTTTGCATACGCCTCTAGTAATCGTTCGACCAACGCTATTTCTTCCAAATCGATTCCTGCGTTCAAGCGAGTGGCCATCGTCACCTCTCCCGCCTTGCCTTCGCTTCTTGAAGCCCCATACACTATCTTCAATCCATACTGAAATCGCAATGGCGACACCGCAGCAACGGTTGTATGACTGAATAGTGGTTTTGGGGTCTCTTTCTCTCTCGTGTTAAACAACGAAACGTCTACCTTTTCCTTCTTAGTAAACGGTGAAAGGTTGAAGGTTGAAGCCGATCGACCTAATCGGGGGATCCAATTTGTCGGAATCCTTTTCTGATCGACCTGAGTATTTATATGAGGCGTCAGACGCAGGGTCTTTATTTTTTTTGGTAAAACAAGATGTGAGGTTTTCAGAGGATTGTATAACATAGGTTGCCAACCCTAATGTATCAAACGTTATACAGATGTGTTGGTTACTCAGTGCGATGTTTCTTAATGCGATAGAAGACGTTATATTTCGAAACCCTATATTTGTAATTCCATTGGGTTGTATAAATGATCCACAGAAATAAGATTCGCCATTTGTCAGTGTTCGGGTTCCTAGCGTATTGTATCCTAAAGGAAGGGTAAGGGTCACGTTCCCTCCGGTTTGATTCAGGAGTTCAACCGCGATTTCTTCACCGTCTGGAAGATCATTAATGGGGATCGCAAAATTGCCGCTGGGTTGAGAACGGTCATAATAGGTGGCCTCATTGGTTCCGTTCCACAGGTAGACTTCGACGTTTTCAAGGCCTTCATTTTCGTCATACATATTATTTGTATTGCTATCGTTAAAAATGGTTCCCGTATAGAAATGATTCGTAGAACGTCTCGCGAACATTTGTGTGTCATAATCTGTGGTGAAGAAAAACATTCCGTTGATTGTATTTATTTGAACATTTCCTAATCCGATTTCACGCGCATTTTCGTTTAAGATAGCTTGTCGATGACCACGACTTATAGAGGTTGAATCTATAAATAAATTTTCATGAACAGAAATGGGGGTTTGCCCAACAACGGGGTAAGAGATGCTCGACCCCCTCGATCCTGACGCAAGGTTTTCGACAAAGCCTATTACTGTGTTTACATAGCCTTCGGCAAGCGCTCGGTCGATTGTGCTAGCATTCTCAGCATAAAAAAGTGAGCCAGCAGGTGTGAAATGTGTGAGGAATCCAACGCGTGCTAAATCTTGACAGTGTTTGTCCGAAGCTGTGTTGAGCAATCCGTTCGGAGCTAAAGGTTGTTTGGACTGTTTCCATAGGGCCCATTCATTGGTTGTTGTTCCAAAGTCGTTTGGGGCATTAATGTCTTCCCCTACATCATAATCAGGATGACCGCCCGGGGTAGAGTTCGTAAGCAATAATCGGTCGGCCTCCATCTCTGGAGCAGATCGTGCGCGATTAATGGCCCATCGCTCTGTTTCTAGCCGTGTTGATAGAACGCCATCTCCAGTATATAAGGTTGCCGCTTCTGTGGTATTGACGGCAATCGCGAGAAGGAGAAAGGACTTACATATAAATATGATCTTTTTCATATGTTCCCTATTTTAAATGGTGATATATCTTTATAGATTAGATCATAATTCTGTATCTTGTGCAAGACGGGAAAAAGAGGAAAAACCGTTGATGACTTTGATTTGTTGATTGGATCAACTCCGCTTATCATGAATGATGTGCTTGTAACAAATAATGAGAAACATTTTGGGAAGATTCCTGAGTTGAAGATCTCGAATCGGAGGGGGATAAAGTGATACCACTTCAACTAAAACCTGTATTCCCTTGTGTGTGCTTCTTCCAGATAACAGACCAATAGTTGAATAGTGGCCTCTACATCTTTGCGGGAAACCATTTCGTTTACCGTATGAATATAACGTGTAGGGATACTAAGTGTCATGCTTGCCGCCCCGGATCGTGAACGCTGCAAAGCGCCTCCATCTGTTCCGCCCCGACCGAGAATCTCCATCTGAAAAGGAATCTTCTCTTTTTCGGCAATATCTCTAAAATGACTTACTACTTTGGGGTGACAAATAAGTGAGGCATCCATGATTTTAATTGCAGCTCCTTTTCCCAGTTCTGTGACCAGATCTTCTTTTGCGGGGCCGGGATAATCCGTGGCTAACGTTGTATCTAAAGCAATGCCAACATCCGGCTCAATCGCAAAAGCAGATGTTGTGGCCCCGCGAAGACCAATTTCCTCTTGAACAGTGGCTACCGCATAAATATTAACTTCACATTTTTTTAACCTCTTTAGCGCTTCTAGCATGACAAATACACCTACCCGGTTATCTAATGCTTTCCCGATAAAAGTGTCACCACATGGTTCAAATGTACGATCCATCGTCACCATATCTCCCACGTGGACTTTTTCTTTAACAAGGTCGGCAGGCATTCCCAAATCGACAAAAAAGTTTTCTAGTTTGGGCGCCTGTTTGATCTCGTCAGGCGTAAGCATGTGTGTAGGTTTTGATGTATAAGATAGTACACCGTGCAAGGACTCGTTAGTCGTATGAACAAATACACGTTGGGCGAATAACTGACGAGGGTCAAATCCACCTAAGGGTTGGATTCGTAAAAATCCTTCTTCATCGATATATTTGACTAGAAATCCAATCTCATCCATATGAGCAGCGATCATCACTTTGCGTTGGCCATGCCCCTTTTTAAGTCCAATAACGTTCCCCATAATATCTATCTCAACGGTATCAACGAGGGGTTTTATCGTATCCATTACGATGTTCCGCAAGCGATCTTCGTTCCCTGGCACACTCGGCGTTTCGCTTAATATTTTAAACAATCTAATATCCATTTATTCCTCTCCTTATATCTATTTAGCCGCTCGCTTGCATTGAGCAATTGTATTAATCCCTCCTTTTCTGATGTTAATATGACCTCTTATTCTGCTTGCTCAATCCGCAGATTCCCTAGCGCAGCAAAGTCGCAACCAAATTTTTTTATTTGTAATCGCATAAAAAAATAGACACGTTCTCCCAACATCATCAATCTGATGACACCCAATAGGGGTCAATGAAGACTCCATAAAGATAAGGAGAACTCAATAAAAGCATTTATGGAACTATACGATAAACACGTGACCGGGTCAATCAGTGGCTCGGATCGAATCTCTTTGCGAGGGATCATCCGTTGGCTGGCCAATCTGGCAGGTATGAGAAGTTATCTTAGCTACAAGAACGTCCTTAAAAAAATTAGTCTAGTATTCGTACTCCTACATGGATTATCGTTTTTGGAAACGTATGCAAACTTTTAGATAGAATATTCTCATGAAAAAGTCTACACACTCAAAAAAGAAATCAGGGCTTTCAGGAAAACTACGTATAGGTGACGATTGGAACGCGATCACGATCATTGCCCTTTCACAGAATAACCCTCTCAAAGCTATCGCAGAATTTGTAGAAAACAGTATTGATGCGCACTCGCGCCATATTATCATTACCCGGGGACGAGAAGGCGGTGAACCGTACTTGCGTATTGTCGATGATGGAGAAGGGATTCCTCAAAACGAAGAAGGCCAACCTAATTTTAAATATGTGGCCACTCATATCTGCGATTCTATCAAGCGCCATTTAAAAGCAACAGGCATCACCGGCCTTCAAGGCGAATTTGGGATTGGGCTTTTAAGCTTTTGGACGGTCGGTGAGGAACTTACGCTAACTTCAGCAGGCATGGGGGGCAAAACCTATGAGATGAAAATGCGGAAAGGAGAACCCGGTTATCGCGTAAAGGGAAAACGCGTTCTGATACCCCAACCAGGCACCGAATTAAAGATTAAACCCCTGTTACCCGGCATACGCCAATTGAATGGTGACAAAATCCAACGGTATCTTGCCTCAGAATTACGTGATCGGATCCGACAGTCTGGGGTAACGATCAAAGTGATTGATCGGCATGCTGGAAAACAATATATCGTTGAACCTCGGGAATTTGAAGGACGCCTTCTTCACCAATTACCGTCAGTCAACACACTCCATGGAGAAATTTATCTTGAGCTCTATCTAACCACACCAACCCCAGACAACTCCGTCAGCCTTTATCGGCCCGGAACACGTGTTTTAGAAAAGATTACGGACCTGGATGCTTTTCAGCATATGCCATGGTCTACCGACTATCTGCAAGGCATTATCGAAGCTCCCTTTCTCAATCTAACGCCAGGAACACGCACCGGGATCATTCAAGATACACCGTTCTACGACTTCTGCAGATCGCTAGAACCCGTTGAGCAAGCGCTCATAAAAATTATTGAAGAACAAAAAAAGGCCGAGGAAGAACGCGCCAGTCATGAAACATTACGGGCGATTCAAAAGGCGTTTAAAGAAGCGCTTCTCGCCCTGCCTGTTGAAGAATATGACTGGTTCGATATTCACAAAAAAGAAAGAGGAGAGGCCGCTAAATCCCCCAAAGATATCAAAGGAATAGCCGTTACAGACTCAGAAAAAGAAACCAACCTTGAAGGCAATGAATCTATTTCTAACGCGCAAAAACAATTCTTTGAATATGCAGGCCCCCTATTTAGTGTACGGATATCTCCCACATCCTGTGTCGTACCGGTAAACGAAGAAAAAACCTTGCACGCTATACCGCGTGATCGTTCACGTCTTCTAATAGAACAGGGGATCACTTTTCAATGGGAGATCATTGAAGGAACAGGAACCCTTAGCGATCATCTTGACGAAATGGTCACGTTCAAAGCCACGTCCGAACCGGGATTAACACACATTAAAGTAACCGCTACACAAAACGCCGTCGCCTGTGAATCCGAAGCGCTTCTTACGGTCACGGATGCGTTATTGCTACCCGACAATAAAGAACCCACGACCTTTCAGCAAGGGCTCCCTAGCTATACATTCAAACGTGCGTCAAGGGAACTTTCGCGATCTCGGTATGATACCGAACAGAACATTATTGTGATTAATAATGGACATCGCGATTTTGTTTATGCATCTCGGTTTAATGCCCTTAAACTACGCTATATGTGTCGTCTTTTTTCAAAAGAGCTGGTTTTTAAAAATTTTCCCGGGCACTCAACCGAAGATTTACTTGAACGCATGATCGAACTTTCTCTCTATACGGAAGAACATCTAAAGTGAAGCTAAATCTAGAAAGACCTCTAGCTGTATTTGACATTGAGTCAACCGGCATTAATCGCAAGACCGATCGAGTTATTGATTTAGCGATTATCAAAATCATGCCAAACGGCGAACAAAAAGATTACACCTATCGTGTAAATCCAGGAATACCGATCCCCAAAGAGTCAACGGATATTCATGGAATTACAGATGCCGACGTAGAACAGGCAACATTCTTTAAAGAGATTGCACCCGACGTTATACATCGACTCGAGAACTGTGATCTTGGTGGTTTTAATATTGTTCATTTTGATATCCCCTTGCTTTGTGAAGAGTATGCCCGGGCCGGCATCCCTTTTATCCTTGAAGGTCGACAGATAATCGACGCTCAACGTATTTACCATAAAAAGGAACCACGCGATTTATCGGCTGCTTTAGCGTTCTATTGTGGCAAGAAACATACAGGCGCTCATGGCGCATTGAAAGATGTTGAGGCCACTATTCATGTATTAGAAGGACAACTAGATACATATCCAGATTTACCCCACACACCAAAAAGCTTGAACGAATATTGCAACCCTCGAGATAGAGCATGGATCGATTATACGGGAAGACTAAAATGGGAAAGCGAGGAAGCGGTTATTAATTTTGGAAAGAATAAAGGGCGCACATTGCGAAATCTAGCGACGGACGACCCTGGGTTTCTGAAGTGGATACTTAAAACTGATTTTCCATCCGATACTCAAGACATCATTCGAAATGCGCTAGCCGGAAGGTATCCGAAGAAATAGTTAATCCCCTATAATCCAGTCGGGTCTACAAATCGCCGATACTAATATCTACCGTATCAGGAACAATACTTTCTACGATGATCCTCGTAGGCGCATGAACACGAACAGGCAACTGATACCGTGCAGCAGATTTTAAAGAAGAACCATCGACATACGCGGTAATCCAGTCTTGTTCAAGCGATTCTACAACCTCTGAACGGCCCTTTATTTTTATCTGCACATAGGCTGGATTGATCGTGACAGAAGGACTGATCCCTGGATTCATCAGGACGTGTAAAGACACTTGTTCAAAGCTTTTATACGTTGACCGTTCAACAAAGGTCACATCAACCGTCACTTTTTCCGGATCAATATACCCCACCCAATCTGTGCTTGGTGAAAGAAAGTCTGTCCGGATTTTGAAGGATTGTACACGTCCCTCAATATCAATCGGTTTTGTACGCAGTTCATGGATGTTTTCGATCAACTTGCTAGGACCTCTAAGCATAACCGATAGCGGTGAAATCTCTACTTTTTCGATTTCATACCCCGGTGAAGCCGTTCCTTTCATATCCACTTTTACAGGCACTAATTTTTCCGCTTCCTGATCCAAGCGCAGTGTAATTTTTTTTGGCCGAATCAATACCGGCCGTGCGGCGCCATGTACTCTGACATGTTTAGGCTCGATCTCGATGGTCCGCGTTCCTTCAAAGGATTGACCTTTAATGTCAATAACGGCCTGAATCGTATCCGCGCGAAGAGGCAAGATATCTTCTTGGGCCCCACGGAACCGAACATTGACGGTATCCGCAGACCGCTCCAATACAGCCCATCCTTGATCCACTAATATGGTGATCGGAATATCATCTACTTCTGTCTCAAAACGTATCGCTTTATGAACAGCAAACCAAGTAATCACGGCTAACACCAAGGCCGCTATTTTAAGACCTTTATGGCTAAACACGCCTCGTTCTAATCCTGGCCACTTATCCGACATGTTCTGACTCCGCTGCTAAATCATCTGCCCTGGCAACGCCTTCAGGCGTGAGATCCAATTGTTCTTGCATTTTTGTGAGTCGCGTTTGGGTCTTTTTTTTCCGCCGAATTAAAACCCCAGATAATAATCGACGTAGGCGTTCTTCATCTAACCCTCTACTCAACCGCCCATTATAGGCGACCGATATAGCGCCTGTTTCTTCCGATACAACAATCACCAACGAATCGGTTTCTTCGGTAATCCCAATAGCTGCACGATGCCTGGTCCCCAATGATTTACTAAGCTCAGCCCGCTGAGAAAGGGGGAAAAAACAACCCGCAGCCACGACACGATTTCTTTGAATAATAACCCCCCCATCATGGAGCGGGGTTTGAGGGAAAAAAATAGTGGCTAATAGTTCAGGTGTCACCAAACTATCGACTCTTGTGCCAGACTCCTGAATCGCACGCATTCCAATTTCACGTTCAATGGCAACCAGCGCCCCGATCTTTCGTTCGGCTAAATGCAAAACAGCTTTGACAATATCATCGATCAAACTCCGTTCGCTTTTTGTAGACACAAAAACATGTTGTTTCCCTAATTCAGCAAGGGCCCGACGAATTTCTGGTTGAAAAATGATAACAAAGGCAATGACTAGAAAACCCGAAAACCGTTGTAAAATCCAATTGAGTGTATCGAGCCGAAAAATTTGAGTTAAGATCAACAGGACAATAAACACCAACATAAATCCCGTAAGCACCGCAGCCCCACGTGTCCCTTTAAAAAACAAAATCAAGTAATAGAATAAAATCGCCAAAGCGAATATCTCGAGCAATGCACTAAACTCAATCGCACGGATCTGGTTCCATACCTGTACCATTATATTCCTCTTTTAAAAGACGGTCTACGACCTTTGCCACATCACCTGTTTCCTGGACATCATGAACACGTAAAACATGAGCACCACGCCCTATGGCATACGCGGCAGCCCCTAAACTTGCCGAAAGTCGTTCATCTGTCGATCTATGGGTTAAAGTGCCTAGAAACCTTTTTCGAGAAAGGCCGACAACGATAGGTCGTTGACATGTAAAACGGTTTACCGCCATTAACAATTTTAGATTATGTTCTACTGTTTTACCAAATCCAATGCCAGGATCAATAGCAATCCTGTTTAAAGCGACCCCTTTTTTAACCAGGACAGCAACGCGCGATAACAAATATTCATGGACCTCACTAATAACATCCTCATACGTTGGATTTTGCTGCATGTTTTCCGGTTGTCCTTGCATATGCACTATCAGAACACCAACACGTGATTGACAAACCAGCTCAACCATTTCTGGATCAAAGGTTAACCCCGAAATATCATTAATAATGTGAGCCCCCTCCCGAACCGCTTCCCGAGCCACATCGGCTTTCATTGTATCCACGGAAATCAGTGTATTTCCTTGTTTGACAAGTTCTCTTACAACAGGAATGACACGCTTCAATTCTTCCTGAACCGATATACGTACGGAATCCGGTTGTGTTGACTCTCCACCCACGTCAATGATATCGGCCCCCTCCTTTACCATGGTTAATCCGCGTTGAATAGCTTGATCAAGGGTAAAGTAATTACCTCCATCAAAAAAAGAGTCAGGGGTTACATTTAGAATCCCCATAATAAGCGTTCGAGGACCTAGCTGCACAACTTGGTCTCGGCATGCCCAGATGAACGATGAGCGCTTTGATGGCAAGGACTGGGGGCTGGATATTGAATGCTTGGTGTTGGATGCCTGATGCTTGATACTAGAATCTTCGATTCTACGATTCATCTTCTATTATCCAGGATGGAGTATCCATATTCAGGATCTACGCATCAAGCGGAACCGCAGGCGATTCAGGCGCTGTTTCTGGAGTTTGAGAAACAGGCTCAATCTCTTTTTTTTCAGCAGTTTCTATAGGGCCTCGTTCCTCGTCCGTTAGCAAACGTCCATGCTTAACCAATTTTTCCACTTCGCGTCCATCCACGGTTTCTCGCTCCAAAAGAAGGTTGGCTAATGCTTCCAAAAGATCTCTATTTTCTTTGAGAAGATTCATGGCGCGATTATAGGCTTCTTGCATGATACGACTGATTTCTTGATCGATCTTTGTTGCCGTTTCTTCACTATATTCCTGCGTTTTATTGACCTCACGCCCTAGAAACAGAAGCTCCTCCTTATTCCCAAATGATTGAGCGCCTAGAAGAGAACTCATGCCCCACTCACACACCATCGATCGCGCAATGGAGGTAGCCTGTTTTAAATCACTACAAGCGCCTGTTGTAATGTCACCGAAAACAATTTCTTCAGCCGCGCGTCCTCCCATTAAACCAACGAGCATGGCTAAAAGCTTTCTCTTGCTTTCGGTATATCTATCTTTTTCAGGTAACTGCATGGTAGAACCGAGTGATTGGCCACGCGGTATAATGGTTACTTTATGTAAGGGCTCACTCTCTTCCTCCAATTGCATGGTAATAGCATGGCCCGCTTCATGATAGGCTGTTAGTTTTTTCTCGTGATCATCCAAAAGTCGACTTCGCCGTTCTCGTCCCCAACGCACTTTATCACGCGCTTCTTCTAAATCAGCTGTTTCAATGACCTCAGCCTCACGACGCGCAGCTAATAGGGCTGCTTCATTAACAAGATTGGCTAAGTCAGCACCTGAGAACCCAGGTGTCCCGCGAGCAATACGACGTAAATCTGCTACTTGAGATAGTGTTACTTTTTCAGCATGGATCTTTAGAATGGATTCACGCCCTTCGAGGGAGGGTAGATCTATAGCAATTTGACGATCAAAACGACCCGGTCTGAGCAGCGCTTGATCTAGTACATCTGGCCGATTTGTCGCGGCGATAATAATCACCCCTTCTTGGGTCTCGAATCCATCCATCTCCACTAATAAAGCATTCAAGGTCTGTTCACGTTCATCATGGCCTCCTCCAATACCGCTAAAACGACTACGGCCTACCGCATCAATCTCATCAATAAAAACAATACATGGAGCTTGTTTTCGACCTTGCTCAAACATATCACGTACACGAGAAGCACCCACCCCTACAAACATCTCTACAAAATCAGAACCGCTAATACTGAAAAAAGGCACATCTGCTTCTCCCGCAATCGCTTTAGCTAATAAGGTTTTACCGGTACCCGGAGATCCGACCAAAAGGACCCCTTTAGGAATTCTTCCACCTAATTTTTGGAATTTTTTAGGATCACGAAGAAATTCAATAATTTCATGTACTTCTTCTTTCGCTTCATCAATACCCGCTACATGTTCAAACGTTATTTTGTTCCGATCACGGGTCAGCATGCGTGCGCGGCTCTTACCAAAACTCATCGCGCCTTTACCCGCTATGCGCATCTGTCGAATAAAGAGAAAATAAAGTAATCCAAGTACAAGAAGAAAAGGGATGGCCGCAGATAGAATTTCCCATACATATGGATTTTGATATTTTGCTTCCGTTGGAATCCCTTTTTCGAGCAATAGCTTCTGAATCTCGTCCCCTTTACCCATCACAAAAACTTTAAATTTACGGGGAAGTTTTGTTTTTTCGTCCACATCAACCTGCTCTCCACGAATAAACATAACGCCAGACACTTCCTTGACGAGTTCACATTTTGAGATTCGATCGTTATCTAGTAACTTGTAAAAATCGGGGTATAAATCGATTTTCACATACTTTTCATGGCCATGGGAAAATACTTGAAACATACTTAAACAAAGCGCAAGCAGTAAAAGCCACATAACTAATCCACGCACAGAAAAACGCTGTTGATTTGAATCATTTCCTTTTTCTTTTTTTTGTTTTTCTTCCATCTTATCTTTCTTTAGGCATCACTACGACGAGAATTAATAAACACAATCCTTCTCCCTCTGGGAGAGGGGAAAATTGACCTGACTTCTGAGCTCTGACACCTGAAACGCTAAAATTTCTATATGAATAGACTGCGACTTTCGCTACGTGTCACTGTAGTGTTTTTATTTAAAGCGGGTTAATCGTATCACCCCAGTAAAAACTATGCAATGGATAATCGAACATGAAGGTCTATTTATTATGTGGAACCAACTCCATGGTTATATGTAATGTGCGGGTTTGGGAATCCTTTACCTCCCAACCACAAGCAATCTGATATCCAGGGACCCAAATGATTTCATCGCGACACTGAACGAGTGGTATCATGGGTCGTTTTTGTTGAGGCACTTTTTGATCGACGAAAATATCCTGAATTTTTTTAGAGCCTTTGAATCCCAACGGGTTAAACCGATCCCCTGGATTCCAGGAACGGATATAGATTTTTGCCCAGCCTATTCGTTGTGCATTCAAAAAGGCGTGGGCCGGAAAATCGCCTACAGGTCCCCTTTCCTGCTTTACCCATCCACGGGCCCATGTTGTTTGTACACGGATGTTTTGGTCAAAACAGCATGTAATACCAGGGGCCTTTATCTGAATTTTAAAAGGAGAAAGAACCCCATCCTTATTTCTCTCGATCAACAAACGGTCATAGTTACGAATCACACGCACATCTTTTGATACAGATAAATTTTTTGTTCCTGCTGAGCACCTTATCAATGAGAGCAAACGATCAATCAATTGATAATCAATGCGACCCACATCAACATGATGTTTAGTCAGCCAACACAAAAGGATTCGCCTTCTAGCAGCAATCGAGTATTGATTAACCACATCAAGCTTCAACGCTGCAGGATATACAGGATCCAAACTTGCATCAAACATATAGCACGTTAGATCGTTCATCCACTTATTTTCTTCTCTACAGAGATCGGCTGTTCGGACTAAAGCTTGCCGAAGAGACGGATTCAATGTCGCTTCAAGCAAAGGAATCACTTCATGTCGAACTCGATTTCGCTGAAAACGAAAATCCTGATTGCTCTCATCTTCGCGCCATTCTTGCCCGCGTTTTTTAAGGAAATCGATCGCGGCCTGGTGCGTCACATCTAGCATAGGGCGAACCACATGGATCCCTTTCAGCTGACACTGATAATCCATAGCGCTCAACCCTTGGACGCCCGCACCGCGCACCAATTTAAGAAGAACCGTTTCAGCCTGATCATCGGACGTGTGAGCAAGGGCCATGCTTTGAGTGCCGAATCGTTTCAATGTGCTTCTATAAAAGTCATGTCTAGCTTCCCGAGCAGCCATTTCCAAAGACCATTTTTTTTCACGAGCTAATCGTGGTATATTACGTGTTTGGGTAATGAACGCTAACCCCAGCTTGTTAGCTAATGCTTCGACAAATCGTTGATCTTCATCAGCTCGCTGACCGCGTATCTTGTGATTCAGATGAACGAGCGTCAGCTTCACTTTAAGGCGAGATTGTAAATGATGAAGAAGACAGGTTAATGCTACAGAATCAGCGCCCCCAGAAACCCCAATAAGGATATGTTGACCTGAAAAAATGAGTTGATGACCCTTTATTGTCTTCTGTACCTGACGAAGCATAATTGGATGGCGGATGGCGGATTTTGGATATTCTATTGTTCTGGGATTTAAAGGCCTCTAAACGTTCTTCTTTTTAAGGTAACATCTATGCCGTCAGTCGTTGCACGCCCCCCATATAAGGCCATAGCGCTTCGGGCAAAGAAACGGAGCCGTCTTCTTCCTGCCCATTTTCCAAAATAGCAACCATTAAACGCGGCAAAGCAACCCCAGAACCGTTCAATGTATGAACAAATGTTGTTTTTCCTTCACTGTTTCGGTACCGGATATTCGCACGACGCGCCTGAAACGCTTCAAAATTGCTACATGAAGAGACCTCTAACCAATCCTGCTGGCCCGGGGCCCAAAGCTCTATATCATAACATTTAGCCGCGGCAAAACTTAGGTCTCCGGTACACAGTTCACGTACACGATAATGCAACCCTAATCGCTGCAAAACATCTTCTGCATCTTTAACAAGAAATCCAAGCTCATCATACGATCGATCGGGCTCGACAAATTTTACCATCTCCACTTTATTAAATTGATGTACACGGATCAGTCCACGGGTATCTTTACCCGCTGCACCGGCTTCCCGTCTAAAACAGGGTGTGTATGCCACAAACAATAAAGGCAATGGATTCTGTATAACCTCTTCTCTATAATAATTCGTTACAGAGACTTCAGCAGTAGGAATCAAATAGAGATCATCGCCAACGATATGATACACATCTTCGGCCATCTTCGGTAATTGGCCCGTCCCTGTCATAGCCGCTGGTGTACACAATAAAGGGGGCGCAATTTCTGTGTACCCATGCTCTTTGATATGTAGATCTAACATAAACTGAATTAAGGCTCGCTCCAAACGAGCTCCCTGACCCAGCAACAACGGAAATCCTGCGCCACTCATACGGGTTGCACGTTCAAAATCAAAAAGCCGTAGTTTCTCACCCAATTCCCCATGAGATCGAGGGGTAAAAGAAAAATGTTTGGGTGCTCCATGCGTACGCACTAATTTATTGGCTGCATCATCTTGCCCAAGGGGAACGCTTTCATGAGGCATATTAGGAATCGCTAGCAATAGATCGTGTAAGTGGGTTTCAACTTCACGAATCTCTTGATCTAACTGGTTGATACGGATACCCACCGACCGCATGGCCTCTTGTTTTGCCGAAGCATCTTCACCACTCTTTTTAAGAGCTCCAATCTCTTTAGAGACACGGTTTCGCTCACTTTTCAAAGACTCAACGTCTTGAAGAAGCAGCCGACGTTGTTGATCACACTGTACCACAACATCCAAATCAATATCGACAGATCGAGAACGGATTCCATCCCGAACACGACCGATCTCGTTCCTAACTATTTTTAAATCGAGCATATGGTGGCTCCCCATCTTTCTATTTCCTGGATCCGTCAGTTAAACGTGGGATTTCTGTGCGAATGCTTTGGAGGCAAAAGGTTGCAAAAAAACGCAGGCGCACCCACTGGGTGCGTCGAGGTTTTTTTGTAATTCCTTTTGGCCCAAATGGTTCATGCAGAAAACCGCGTTTAACTGACGGGTGGATTGTAAAATTAAATGCCGCAAAAAATGGACCTGAGAGCTTCTGTTCATGCGGCGATCTCCAAATCGAAACACTCCTGTGCGGGTTTGTATTCTAGGATCTTGCGAGGATAGTTGTTAATCCGCTTTTCAATCTCACCAATACGGTCGATGGTATATTTTCCGATGTTGTCTCCTTTGGCGACGAAACGACAAACCATACGGTTGGCATTTTCGTTGGAGCCTCGTTCCCAGGAAGAATACGGGTGAGCATAATAGAGTTTAACACGTCTCTTTTTGCTAAATCCGGAACGTTCCATCTGCTCCACGTCGAGAAACTCG
>WLWI01002142.1_pt1 | contig 17069 bp, 34 predicted proteins | sample 6701501 | NCBI WGS metagenome assembly WLWI01 (sample SAMN12718690, study PRJNA515312) | sponge metagenome | isolation source: marine sponge | host: Mycale hentscheli | place: New Zealand: South Island, Marlborough, Capsize Point | collected 2014-11-01
TTTTTTATGCCATCTGTTGCATGGTTTATATTTACTGTCATTTATGCAAACTCAGCTGTAGCTCCAGCAAAATCTCCTGTAATTAATTTTGCCATTGCTTTTCCAGCATTAAAAATACCCATTCCAAAATCAGCTACAATGTCTGTAACGTTACCAACAATGACACCAATTTTAGTCATTATTTTAGCAAATTTATTTTGACCTTCTTCTGAACTAGAAAAAGCAGTTGCTAATGATCCAAGTGCAATAACAATTAATCCAATTCCTGTGGCAGCTAATGCTACTTTCATTGATTTAAAACCTTTAGTGACACCACCTGTTCCTTTTGATACATTTAACAATGAACTTGCTAAACCACCAGTAGCTTTATCAGCTAATTGCATAACACCAGATAAATCACCAGCGCTTTCTTTTGCTTCGTCAAGTGCTTGATTAGCTTTTTTTCTTGCTTTGGTGTTTTCTTTTATATCTTGTTTTTCTTCTTTTATTAATTTTTTGGTTTTATTAATTGATTCTTGTATTTGTTTACGCTTGTTTAAATCTCTGCTATTTGTTTTATCTAATTGTTTTTCGTAATCACGTAATGTTTTTTCAAGCTTGTCAAGATTCTCATCTTGTTGTTCAAGCATAGCATTTATTTGATCTAATTCTTTTTGTGCGTTTTTAGTATTCGCATCAATTATTATTGTTTTAGTTATTGGCATAGCTAATTTGTTTTTTAATTTGTTTAATACCCTCTTTTATCGTTTCAGGTAATTTGTTTTTACCAGTCGCTATTCGGATATTTTCAGTTTCACCGTTTGTATATTTTAATAATTCTAATATATTTTTTATCATAATTTTATTTTAAGGAAAATCGCAAAATATGTTTGTTATAACACCTGATGAATTAACAGTCACAGCTCCATAATAATTAGCACAAAAAGTTGTAGTTTCACTTGTGCCAGTTTGTTGATATGTTCCAGCACTTAATGTTGCTGTTAAAGTATTGTTTGTGTAAATAACATCTCCGTTAGCTAAATTTTCTGCATTTCCAATTAACGCTGAATAATAATATGTATTACCTTCTACATTAGTTAAAGTCAAAAAGTTTGCCGGAGTTTTATCATTTAATAATTCTAAATTACTTTCACCGGTTATTAAATTAGTTTTTAAAGTGTTGATTATATAACTTTGATTATTAATAGAAACACTATCATTCATATTTAAATTATAAATAATTTTTAAAGGTAAATACGCTTTTACTTTTGTTAATCTTCTTTTACCATTGAAAACATCTTGTATGTATTCTAAATAATTTTCTTCAAACAAAGTTCCTGTAAATGTTGTATTTAATGTATATTCATTTATTTCATTATAAAAATTTATATTTTTTGTACTTGTAGATGAACTAATAGTTAAACTGTTACTTGGTATAAAATATGTTGTTAATGGTGAATGAGTTGTAGAACTATCTCTAAATGAAATTTGTGTTCCACCTATTTGTCTAATAGGATAAAATATTAAAGGCTTTCCAAAATATGCTTCTAAATTATCATCAACAAAATAACCATACTGAACTGTGAGCTGTGGGCTTGCCAGATTAGGATTTACATCCACTAAACGTTCCATTTGTATATGTTCAAAAGGCAATGTTACTTTATATATAGGATTTGGGCCATCAAAATTATTACCTACCGTTGCGTTTCCTGTGAATTGTTCTGATCCCCAAGTTTTACCTTGTAATTGTTCATATTGTAAAGCTAATAATGTGCCAGTACCTTCATATGCAAATTCTATTTCTTTATAAGGTAACGCTACATCTACTTTACTAGTTGTAACATCTATATATTCAGATAAATCATAATTCAATCCTGCAATATAAAATTCATCTAATTTTTGTACTTTAATTTTACCATAATCTGGATCTTGTCTATTACTCACATAATAAGCTGTCAAATTAAACATCTTAAATAATCCTGTTAAAAAATCAATTATTTTCATATCAGGTATTTGCTCAGTAATTACAAATTGAAATGTAGCTGAAGCTGTGAAATTAGTTGTACTATAAGTTTCAGACCAACCAGTAATTCCTCCTCCTTGAGTTACTATTTGACCAGATAATTGCCATCTAACCAAATCAAAATCAAGGTTTGTAGCAGTTCTTATAATAACAGTATAACTAGCTTCATCCATAAAACCCATATCTCCTTCATCATATTGTTGATCTCCTGTTACATTTGATTGTGTAAACCATACAGTACCATTTCGATTTATAATTACATCATAAGGTGTAGTTAAATTTGCAGGTTCTAAAATTAATCGTTGTACAACATTTGGTAAACTCGAATTAGGACAACTTACTGTTGAGTTATAAGGATTACACGATGTATAAACTTCTAACGCACTACCATTTAACATAGTCGTATATGTTTGAGGTAAACCGAATCCATCTACCAATGTAGGAAATAATTCTACTTGTGATGCAGGAGCTACACTTCCTTTTTTACGATGTAACCACATATGTAAATTATAAAACTGAGCATTATTTGTACTGAAAAAATCATCTGTAAAAACTAATGCTGGATAACTTGCAGTAATTGCTTCTATTATTTCATATAATCTTATAGCATATTTTAAATCTGAATATAATACTCCGTGATCGTGTCCTCCACTACCTCCTCCACCACCTCCTGTATGGTAAAATAAATTACCAGTATCGTTTGTATGAGCTGATGAATTACTATTGTAAAATAATCTTGATTCTTCACCACTTGCTCCTGATGTAATTAAAGGACATAATATTGGTCCAGATGCACTTTGTAATCTAGCTTTTACATTTGCTGAATCATAATTTAAATTGTATTGATCTAAATCTCCTAATGCAGCTAATTTAGTATCTCTTAATAAGTCTTTTATATTTACTGTTTCACCAAAAAATGTAATTCGATATGCGTAAGCTTTATTTAATTTAAGGTCTACACCTTCAAGTCTAATATAACCTTGTTTGAAAGCTATGTTATTAAGTTCTATTCTGCCATCTACTTTGTTTCTTGCATCAAAACCATTTTCAATATTAAAATTATAATAATGTTCAAATATTTTATTGTTGCTTTTTGAAGCAGGTACTGTAAACGTTTGTGTAAATTCTGTAAATATCTTAGCAGGATCCTTAATGTTTTGTATAGACTGATTAAACGAAACTTGCTCATCTTTAAATAAATCAATTCTTTCACTACCAATATATAATTGTAATTTTTGCATTATCTAACATTGTTTATATAATCTGCTGCCATTTGGAATTCAAATGTATAATCTATTAATCTATCGTTTACGGATGTTTTTTGTACCATACTATTTTTTATAACATTTACTGGTACTGTTTCGCTGTCACTAGAATCGAAAGGATCAGTTCTAGTTAACCAAACTTGTTCTGATAATAGTAATTGTTCAAACCATTGACTTGCCCATTCAGGATAATATCCTGAGCTTAATGTCATAGTTTGATTAGCTACAGTATTAAAATCTGTTTTCATATGTGTATTAACATCATATGACCCAGAACCTGTAATTATGTTTCTTTGAAATCTTTCTTGTTTTTTACTTGTAGTGTTTACTATTTTTAAAAAAAACCATAAATCTTGTAAAGCACCAAATTTGTTTACGAATGTTATTTTATGACCATTACCATATTTAGTACAATCAATTCTGTTTATTGTAACATTATATTGTCCTCCTCCACCTTGTATAGAAGTTGCTGTAGCATTATAAGAATCATAACTCATTGAAGCATCTACTGCTATATATGGTAAAACTCCAGCAGTATTATTAGGTACATATATATAATAAATATCTGGAGTGTTCGGATCGGTGCTTATTAACCATCTTGGTCTATTACTAAAAGGTATTTGAGGATTTGCACCTTGCATAAAAGTTCCATAACCATCATATCCAATATCATTACCTGAACTTGGAAAACGATCTGTAGTTAACGCTGTTCCAGATCCATCTATAGATGCGTGTGATGTTAATTGTGCAACTATAGTAACTGTTTCAGCCGTGTATGCAGTTCCAGTAAAAATTATGTTTAGATAATCTCTACATAACTCAGCTATTTCCCAAGTCATTTTATCATTTAATGAGGTTGCTTTTACTAATGTATATCTTAATGTCCCATCTATAGTTAATTCTAATTTTGCTGAAGCTGGATTTCCTGTATCAGAAACTGCTGATCTATATTGTGGACTTCTTAATGCTATTGCTGCCATTGTTTAATTTTTTATTCCTAATGTTAATTGATTTTCTACGTCTATTGCGAATTGTTCTAATATTTTATCGGGTAACGATGCAAATGCTTTTTGAAATGGTTTAGTAAAAAACATCGTAGGCTTTAATCCTTGTGCGAATATTCTTTTTTGCAACCAATAACCTATTGTTTGATAACTACCACGAGCATATTGACCTTTAGCGTTTCTAAAACGTATGTTTTTATTTTTTGCCCAATTACGCAATGGTTCCATTGGTGGCATTTTTGATCTGTAACTATACGGACTATTTGGTGCTTTTTGTTTTCCGTTTTTAACTAAACTAGGATCAGCTCCTTTGACTCCTTTGTCTTGAAATTGACCATAAACTTCCATTAAAAATTCAAGCAAAAAAGCATCTTTTTCTTGTATCAAATTATAACTGATTGAATTATATAATGGTCCATCACCAATTTTTTCTTTTTTTAAATTAGATTGTGATTGAGTAACAACGTATGTTCCAAATTCGTTTAATGCTTTATTTAATTCTTTGTAATTCATTAGCAAATTTTTATATCGTTATAAATTAAAACATCCATCGTTGCAGTCCAACCAGCTAATTGATTTTCAAACCTATCGTAAAAAGGCTCACAATTTACATCGCTGTCTAATTGATATTTATCTGTGTATAATGTTCCCATTCTTAAAACTTGTATTGCTTTGTTTAAAACAGCGAGTTGTGTATTTAAAATATCTTGTTCGTTATTATTACCTGTAAACACATCTGTTGTTTCTGACTTTGATTGATCAACAATATCCATAGCAATTATGCTAATGTTGAATGTCAATGTTTGTTCTTGTTGTAATACGTTATTTACAATTATATGTGCTAACGGAAAAATATCTTGTTTATTTAAATTTACGTCATATATATCGCCAATCGTAACAGTGTTTATATTTATGTCTGCTAATAATTGATCTTTTAATGTTTGTGTTAATTGATAATAACCTCTTATTCCTTGTTGGCTCATTTAAATTGTTTTTTTATTTGATGTTGTTCTAATTCGTTTTTATCTTTCATAAATGCTAACATCATAAAGCATTGATGAAATTTTAATTCAGTGATATGTTCAATTCGTTCAACGTTTCCTTGAGATAAGGCAAAAAGCGACTGATACCATCCATATTTGATTGAAAATTGTCCCATTCGACTTGTTGTGCTATTTCCCTGGCCTCCGAAGAGTTCAGGATAATGTTCGATAATTCTATTCTTAAATTGAGAAAAAAAAACATTGAAGAAATTACTGCATCCATTGGCATATTTAACATTTTATCTTTTGTATCAGGGTTGTAATCAACAATTAAATATTTATTTTTTAATTTCGTTGTTATAGGTCGATATAAAACATTCATTGCAATTTCAATGTTTTCGTAATCACTTGAATATGTGTCAAGATCTATATATTCGCCAAGCGTCATATTGTCTAAATCAGGAACAAACCCGTATTTTTCACCATTCATTATAAAATCTGTTACCAATGTTGGTTGTTGTGTAAATAAATTTAAAATGTTAGCTGTGATTTCTTCTACGTCTGTGTATCGCATAGCTTTTGCTATTTTTAAATCAACGTTACAAAATATTTCAATTATTTTTAATTGTAAAAACGCAGTGTTTTCTATTCCGTCTTGTATTTTTAAAAATTTTTTATATTGTTTTAACGTTATGTCTTTTAAGTTGGTTGGTATATTAATATTAAATTCCATATATGTTTTAAAGGATCCTGTTTATATAACGTAAATAAACGAAGAATTTATTACAAAAAAAAAGGTGCTATTTCTAACACCCTTTTCTCACTAAAACAAAACAAACTATTTTTATAACATATCTGCGTGCCAACAATTGTCACTGCAATATTCTTTATTTACGTGTAAAGGTTTCCCGCATACATTACATTCAAATTGTGGCTGTTCAGCTGGATCAAGTAATCGATCAATGTAATATCTTGCTTCACTCATTTTTTAATTCTCTTAATTTTAATTTTAATATATTTCTTTCGTGTCTGTATTTACTGATCAACATATTTTTTGCCATTGCATCTTGTTCTAATCGAATGACGTAAAATGTTATTTCTAAATATTTACTAATTACTTGTTTTAAATCAACATTATCAGGTTTTAATTTTTGCCATTGTTTTAATTTTTCTAAAACAAACATTTGATTGGCTAAAAATTCTATATTGTGTATATTTTCGACTGCGTTCATACAAAGCTTTCCAACAAATGTAAGAATAAAAATACAGATACATAAAATATAAACCAACCAATAAAACAATATGCTACGACTTTAAACATATTTTCTTTGTTTTGTTTTTTGTTAATTCGTTTCGCAATATAATATCTGCGTTGTCCGTTTACTTCGTAATAATTTTTCATAATAATTTCATTGTTAAAAGGATTACACTTGCTGTCCAAGCTGTTAAAAGTAATATACCTAACACTTTGTAATTTTGTTCTGTTCTTATTGGACTGCGACCTTGATTGGATCTAAATTGTCTGGGATTTAAACTAAATAAATATTTATCTATCATTTGTTGACAGCTCCCACAAGTAATAGCACTCCAATTGAAATGATATACTTTATTTTTACCATTACATTCAGGACAATAAATTGTTTTGCCGTTTTTACCAGCTCGTGTATGTTTGTTTACATTTTTCATAATATGTTTTTGTCTAATTGTTTTACAACTTGTGTTAATTCTTGTAACCATTGTTTGTGTAATGGACATAAATCTGCGTATGAATTTAAACACGATAACGTTCCTAATGCAATGCCAATTAATTGAGCATTTGATTTGTCTGTAATTTGTTTTGTTGTCATTGTTTTTATATTAAATTAATTGTGTGAAAAGTTTCTCCACTATCCATTAAAACGCTGTTACCGTTTATAGCTACAATTGTAATAATTTGTGTAACTTTTTTACCAAATGGAGTTGTAAATGTTTTTTCGAATTTTTGACCTTTTTTTAAATTGTTCATTGTGTTTGTTTTAATTATATTCAAATATAAGACTAATATTTTAATTAACAAAATATTTAATAACTTATTTATTATAATAATCCAATACCCATTTTTAAATTAATAAATGTTTCAGCTTGTTGTTTATGATCAAAACTTTTGTATTTGATTTCTTGATCTTTTGTGCCATAATTTTCGAACCATACAACTTCGTACCACGTTATATCTTGATCGTCTGTGTGTTCAAATAATTTGTGTTTGTAAAATTTTTTATTTTTATTCATTTGTTTAATTTTTAAATTGTTTCTGTATCAACTTGTTCTAATTCAAATATTCCATTATCTCCCATAAATGTAATTGATGAATTTAATTTTCTAAAATCACGTTGTATTATTATTGATCCTCCTTCGTGCATTTCAATATCCCAAAAAATTTCATTGTGTTCGTTTTCTAACCAATTCCATAATTTGTCTTTAATACCTTTTTCAAAAATATCAATTTGAACTAACGTACCTTGTCTGTTTTGTGTTTGAAATAATTGTTTCATTTTGTTTATTTTAAATATTTAAAAATTCCATTATTGTAAACGTTTAATGCTTCTTTAATTGAATAACAAGCTGTCGTCATTAAACCATTATCACCACCATTGTTAAAGGTAACATTTTTAACAGCAATTAAAACATATTTAGGTGGTTGAACTCCATCATTAATACTATCGGCTAATAAACCCCAATTGGGTAAATTATAATCTATTTTACAATAACCTTGTGCATCTAATTGTTTTTTAGAATTTACTTTTTTTCAATTTAATTGTTTCATTTTGTTTTGTTTTAAAAAGGGAGCTGTTACACTCCCTATTGTTATTATTTTATTAAAATAACTTGTTCTAAAATATTGTAAACATCTTTTTTGTGATCTTCACATACAAGTTTGTCGTTAAAACATTTTGTTTCATTATCTAATGCAACATACAACGTTTCTAATTCTTCTTTAGTTAATTTTAAATTTTTCATTTGTCTGTTTGTTTATATAACTGCTTCATTGCAATTACATTACAAATATAAAACAATTTATTTAATTAACAAAATATTTAATAACTTTTAATTGATATAATACTTTCCTCGATTAGGATTTTGTAATTGATATGATACAGCATAGCGTATTGCATCTAATAAATGGTTGTGTTTGTCGATTGGTGTATTTGATTTTTTTTCTAACCAGCTGTAATTATTTAATTCTTTGATCAAATTAATGCTTTGTTCATCAACTATTAAATCATAATCTTGTAATAATGCAATGCCGTATGTAATTGATCCTTGACCTTTGATTGATTCGACTATGTTACAACCTTTTTGTTTTAATTCATATATCAAACGTTTTTCAGCACTATCACCAATAATTAAATTTTCTTTTGCGTGTTGTAAATTTAAACGTGCTATTTCAGTTGTTGTTAAACCTTTGATGTAAAAACATTCTTTTAAATATATTGTTTTGTTTGTAACATCTATATTTGTTTCACACAAAGTATTTTCATCTGAAGCGAAACCGTAATCCTGTCCAAAAACACTGACACTTGTTTTTTTAAATTTACCTATTTTCCATCGTGTAAAAATAACTCCTTCTGCTTTGTTTAACCAACCACCAAGTATTTGATGTTTGTATTTTTCTGGTCTACGTTGTTTAATTGTGTTTATTTGATTAATATAACTTTTTGATAAATTGTTTATATTATCTAAATACGTTGTATGTATATATGTGATGTTGTCTTTTGTTTCGTTTGTTCCTTCTTGTATTCCTTTGTCTTCGTAAAAACGTTTATATATCCAATGTTCTTTTGTTGTTGGATTTAAAATCAATATAACTCGATTGTGTTTGAATTGTTGTCTAACCGATAGATCTATTTTGTCAAATGTATCTTCATTAGTTAATTCTTCTGCTTCGTCTAAAACGAATGTAGTAACGCCCTGTAATGATTTTAAATTAGCTGTTTGATCTCCTGACGAGGTTTTAATACCTTTAAATATTATTTTACTGCCTGATCGTTTGTTTCTTATTTCGTCTTTTGTTATGTAAAAATCATTAAATATATTTAACAATTCTAATTTTTCAATGAACTCAGGTATAATAGAAATATAAGTAGAAGATAAAGTATAACGAGTAAATAATATAGTATGTCCAGATTCATACGTTAATAATACTAATAATAAATTAACTGAAAACGATTTTCCTGATCCTCGACCTCCTGTAACAATAAAATATCTGCCATTTGATTCTGCTATTGGCGAATACTTTTTATTTATTTCAATCACTTAAATTTAATTAAGTCTTTAAAATTAATATTAAATCCATCGGATGAAGATATGTCAACCGATTCTTTTGGTTTGCCATAACGATAGCCAAAATATAAACTCATTGCACGACTATCACCATTTAAAACTTGTTTGCCTAATGTTTTAATTACCTCGTCATTATCGATTAACGTATCTAATTTTTCTATTAATTTTAATTCATCTGCTTTTTTAGGTCTGCCAGCTCCTTGTCTTATACCGCCATTATTTTTACGTTTATCCATAATTGAAATATTATTGTTTAATCAATCTTTGTTATATAACGAAATTATTTGTTTAATTTATTCAGTTCCAGATATTATATCTTTTTTTGGAAATTCGTAAACATCAACACAATGTTTTATTAATTCTAATGTGTTTAATTTTTTAATGTTTTTTTTAATTGTGTTTTGTATTAATTTTGATTCGATTGTTTTATGATTGTCTAATCGATCTTCGATAACGTTTAATTTACGTTGTTGTTTCCATATTAAATGCTGTATTACTAATAAAGCACGTTTTTTTAATTTTTTATTATGCATATGTTTTATTTTTCCATTCCCAACCTTTGATTAATAAATCTAATTTGTTTATTGCTTCTTGTTCGTGTTCTTCTGGTATTTTATTTATTAATGTCAATAATTCAGAGGATCCTTTCAATGCATATAATTGAGCTTCTAATTTTTTACATTTGTTTTGTAAATATTGTATTTGATTTATTTCATCTATATTTAAATCTGTTTTGAATGTGAACATTTTTTCTATTTCTTCTAATCTTTTATTTGTTTTTTTATATACTTCGTATACTTCGACAGCATATATAGCAGTGGCGTGATCCATACGTTTGCCTTGACCTCGAAAAAATAAACTAATGTTTGTCCATCTCATTGCTAATTTTTCACGTAATAAATAACAAAGTAAAGCTCGCATTTCTACGTATTCTCGTTTACGTGTGTTTTCGAAAATGTTTATTCCTGATAATTCAATAATTTTATTGATTATTTCTAATGGTTTTAAATTCATATTTTTTTTTTTTAAAATTCTCTTTCTTTATTATGTTTCGCTTTATATGTTCGTTTGTATTTGTATTTTTCTCCTATTGATTTGTAAAATAATAATTTAATAGTAAAATCAGATATTTTTTCATACATTAATAATTCTTTGTGATTTATGTTTGTTATATGTTTTAATGCAAACAATCTTCGTTGTTGACGATCTGTTAAACTATCGAATTGTTTTTTTAAATGCATAACAATTGTTTTTTAGGTTTTACATATCGTGTTAATGTGCCATCAAACCATTGATTGAATTGTTTGCCAATATACAACATTTTAGCATCTTTATAATTTAAAAATTCTTTTTGATCAATTTCATTTAATGTTGGTGTTTTAAATGGTACGATTATTATATAAGGTTTATCTACGTATTTATGATATTCAAATAAAAATGTTTTTATTATTCTTCCGTAATTGTCTTTTACATTGTTTAACGATGCGTATTGTTTCGCTTGATTAAAAGAAACTTTTTTGCCTGTAAATGTATAATCTTTTGAAATTGTTTTTATTTCTGCTATTATGTGTGTTGATTCATTAGCGAACACGAAATCTTGATCTCCTAAATATAAATTTAAATGTCCGTTGAAATGATTTGAAATTGTTCCATTAAAAAATAAATTGTATTGTTTCATATTCCTAGTATTATTATATGTTTTATATCGTAAACAGATAAATCACATATATATTTTATTTGTTTTATTATTGTCTTATTTGTTTGTAATGATTTTAATATTAATTTGTCGCCAATATTATAATTTCGATTTGTTCGTCTTATTTCAAATGTTTTAATTCCTGATTTAACATCTAAAAAATAATTGTGTTGTATGTCTAAATTATGCTCCACAATCAAAAATATTTAATTGATTTTGTGCTACATCTTTCCACGCATCAGCATTAAACGTAATAACATCTGTATTATCGTTTATTGGTTCACCAATGTATTTATAAGATTTAGTAATTGCATTGCGTAATTTTAACATTCCGCCTTTGTCTGATGTTTGTTGTCTTTCCATAAATTCGCTGTTTAATTGATCTTTTGTTATTTGATTTGTTAATTTCCATAAATGACTGTTTTTTTTCATAGCGCCAAATAATGCTGGATTTGATGTTTTTATATATAATGTTTTGTTATCTTTTTTATATATACCACCAAAATAATTTATTACTTGAAAACCAATACCTAATCCTTGAAAATCAGGTAATACAACAACACGTGAAATTCGATAACCATTAATTATGTTTCCGTGTGGAAATGGTAATATAGCCATAAAACTTACTGGTTTATCATTAAATAATATAACATAACATTTAGCAGCTTTGTTTAAATCTTGTGTTAAATAATGATGGTGTTTGAAGATTTTCCAAGTATCATATCTTGATCGAAATATCTGTAATTTAATTTCTGGTCGTTGCCGAAGACTTGACGCTATTTCAAGACGCCCTTTTAATGGTGAATATGTCCAATCTGGTTGTAACCATTCCATAATATCAAAATGACAAGATGCTAATACTATTTTTTTATTGTTACGTCTAATGTATTTTTGTAATGCGTTGCTCATTGCTTTGGCTACATCACGATCAACGACTGATGTATATTCGTCAATTAAAATAACTTCGTTTTGTTTTGCTTTTCCGACCATATATGCCAACGAAGCACGATATTGTTCTCCATTTGATAATGTGTGAAATGGTCGTAACCAAGTTGGAACAGAACTTAAGCCCATAGCTGATAATAAAAATGTAGCTTGTTTTGGATCCAACCAATCAAAATTAGATATCAATGATTTTTGATAGTCAAAACTGTATGTATCCATTTCTTTTTTAAAATAATTTTTTAATATAGTTGTTTTACCTGTTCCTGATCCTCCGTAAATGACACCAATTTTCCAATCGTCTGGGAGCTGCTCTAAATTAGCATCAATAATAACATTGCTTTGATGTGTGTTTTGTATATCAAATGCTTCATAAACGTATGATGTGTATTCATCATTTATAATGTTATGTGTTAAATTTATTTTCATTATTTTTTAATTATATTTCCTTCCAAATCAACTATCGTATAATTAAATTCTTTTAATAATTCAATTGCATCGTTAATTTGTTTTGCTTGTTCTCTGTAATGATGAAAAATTTGGTTTTCGAATGCGTGATGTTTTTTATCCATTGTTTTTTTTTATTGTGTTCTTAATTTTAAAAGGTTATAACATTCAATGTAATTTTGTTTTGCTTTACCTTTGTATTGTTTTTTAAATAATAAATATAATTGTTTTGTGTATTGATATTTAGTTGTGCAATCTGCAAAATATTTCTCTGCAAATTTTTTTCCTTTGCCTTTAAAATAATTAACATTGTCAGCTGTATCACCAACAATCATTTGTTCATAAAAATTATATAATGCTTGTTTTGGTGTTATATTTAAAATTGTTTGATGTTTATAATGATAATTGTAAATTAAAGCTGGAAATTGTTTATAATCTTTGTCTATTGAAACTATAATAACATTTTCACGACCAATGTCTTTTGCGATGTTGTACCAATATTTAGCAACTAAATCGTCTGTTTCAATACCAAAACCATAAATGCTGTGATATGTGTCTTTAACATATTGGTGCATATCGTGTAATAAAGGAGGAAGTGTTTGTTTTTTTCTGTTTGCTTTATATTTTTTGGAAATTAATTTTCTAAAATTACCTTTGCTCCCATTGAAAATAATATATTTGTCGATCTCGTATTGATCTTCTAAATCATTTATAATTTTCATTAATTGTTCATCGAATTTTACAATTGAATCTTCGATGTCGGTATAAAAAGGATTTTCGAATGAATCGTCTTTTGCTCTGTAACAGCTGGCAAAAACCAAACTATCAGCGTCTATTAATAAAACCATTTTGTCTTTTTTAACTATTAATTAAATATACAATTAATTGGTTAATTAACAAAAAATTTAATAAAGCTAATTTATATTAATTCTTGAAGCTTGATTTTCTTTCAAGAGGTAAACAGGTTTTAATATTCTTTTTTTTGTCCATATCGTTGTATCTGGGCAATACATATCAACAGGATCAGGTAATTTAATTTTATTTAACCAAAACAAAAAATTTCCTTTTGGATCATTTACAAAATATAATTTGATAATGTTTTTATTCATTTTCATTAACGCATCATATTTAAATTTTTCCAACATTTTTTCTTCATAATATTTATTTCTAAATTTCATTTCAATTACACAAGGTTTTCCTTTCGGAGTATATCCTTTAGCGTCATAATGTTTTGATCCTTTACCGGTCCATTTTAAATCCCAATTATCGATATTTAAAATTTTTATAACAGCTTTTTCTAATTGTTGTATTTTTTTAATATCCATTATCCCATATTACGTTCAATTCTTTTATCCATTTATTGATCGTTTTTGGGGAACAAGTGCAGGGTTCATAAAATTTATGTTTGTAATATTTGCTGTGCAACTCGCATACCAATTTATATTCGGAACGACTAATGGTTGATTTTTTTGAAAGCCTAAATTTTTCCCATTTTTTAAAATCTTCATTGTTATATTTTACCATCTTTTAATTTTTATTTCATTAAATTTTTTTCTACGTTTATCACACCCACAATCAACACCCATTTTTTTAGAATACCAATCAACAATGTATTTTATTCCAGTGTATTTTGTTATGTAAAAAATTAAATCTCCTAATTTCATATTTTGTTTTTTAATAATTTGACAACTTTTTTATATGTATTATATAACGAATAATATGGTATTCCTGTTTTTCTAGATAATTGTGCTACACTTTGACCTGATTCAATTAATTCATAAACTTTTTTATCGTACCAATACATTTGATTTAATGTTTTTTTTATTTCATCATATACTATTTGATAATCAATAAAATTTTCTTCGCTTATTAAATTGCTACAATATTCAAGATCTACAATTTTTACTTTGTTTTGTTTTCTTTTTAAATCGTAAAACAAATTTTTTAATGTTTTAAATACGTAATAATAATTAAAATCATTATCACCGTAATCTATATTTAAACCAGCTTTTTTTTTATTGTAAATTTTAATGTACATTTCTTGTACAATATCTTCGGCTGTTTGAGGATTACAACCAAAAGAACAAACGATATCTACCCAAACATTATGTTTTTTAAAAATATCATTAATAGTATAATTCATTAATTTAATGGGTCATATAAATCTCCAACTATAATTGGCAATCCTATATTGTTAATTTCAAAACTAAACGTTTCAAAAGAAAATCCTCTGCTACGTTTACATTTAACTGTTACCCATTCTTTGTTTACTGTGTTTGCTTCTAATTGTATTTGTGTTTCAGCTTTTTTTTCTAAAAATGATCCTAAATGACCTGTTGGTTTTTCAGAACCATAATTCGAATGTATCACACACATTATATGACAATTATATTTTGCACTCCATTCCATAACTTTTTGTACACAAGCATTTGATTCTTCTAAATTATTGACATCTGAAACTAAATCAGCTATGCCATCAATTATAATAAATCCTGTGTTAAAATCTTTGTGCTGTAAACAATATTCTATAAAGTTTATTCTGTCTTTATAACTGATTGTTCTTAAACCAAATGTATGATAATCTTTTGAATAATCAAAATCATTCATATCCAACACACGTTTAAATACTTTTTGTGCGTGCCATTTACCTTGCTCAGTGTCAATGTGTAATAATGATCTATTATTTCTGTGACCAATAATATTCCCACCAAAATTATTTTTGTTACCTAAATAAACAGAAGCAAATAAAGAAATTAAAAATGTTTTTTTGGTTTTCGGGGGAGCTTGAATGAAACTAAAATTACCATATGTACCAATTGGAATAGGTAATAATAAATCTCCTGTTTTTGTTTTTATTAATTTTTGACCAAATGACAATGCAACTGGTGGATATTCTATTTTTTTTGTAGCATCAATAATACAATCTTCTTCGATTAATTGCATTATCATATATTGTTCTGTTTGTTTTTCTGTTAGTCTGTTTGTCATTATTTAAATGTAAAAAAAAAGGGGAATATTTAAAAACCCCTTTTAACTTAAATTTTTTTTTTTTTAAAATGGTAAATCGTCTTTGTCGTTTGTTGTGTCTGGCGCAGCTTCTTGTTGTTCTTTTTCTGCTAATTGAATTTCGCCTTTACCGTTTTTTACATTTTCGATCCACACTACACGACCATTTCCTAAGCTTAAAGATTTTTTACCAGCTTCTTTTTCTTCGATTGTTTGTGAATCTGTTATCCATACATTATTAGTATATGTTGTTTCGTTTTGTAATCTAATTACAAAATTATACCATACCGCTCCGTTTTTACCTTTTACAAATTTTTCTTTCGGTAATTTTGCAACGTCTATGCTTGCTGTGATTATTGATGCCATATTATTGTTTTTTAATTTTATTGATTATTTCTTGTTTAGTTGTTTTATTTTTAAAACTATCTGATTCGTCTTCACCAAATACTCCTAATTCATAAAATCCTGTTAATTTTAAAACTGCTCGACTCATTGCACGTTTTTCAGCCATTTCAGCTATGTACCAACTTTGACAATTACCTTCGCTGTATGACGATCCTTTTAACGCACTACCAAATGTTTCAATTTGATTATTATCTTTAATTGCAATCGCTTTAAATACTGCAAAATTTGGTTCACATTTTATTACATTATATGTAATTTTTATTTGTTCTATAGATTGTATTTTATCTATACCTTGACGTGTAATAATTGTATAATGTTGATGTTTAAAAAAATCGTCTTTTTCTAATTTGTATTTATGATACAATTCTGTTAATTTTTCTTTTTTCATTGTTCCATTTGATTTTGTGATTGTACTTCTAATTTAGCTTCTAAAACGTCTTTTGTTTGCAAAGTAAATTGTAATTGTTTTTTTAAATCTTGGATTTCTTTTTCTTTTGATTTAATAAAATTTTGATAAAAACCAACTTGAACATAATGTTCGTGGTATGAAATTGTTCTTTCTTTTGTCATAATATGTTTTTTAAATGAAATATAAATATAAACAAAATATTTGATAAAAAAAAGGAGCTAATTAAAATTAACCCCCCTTTTTAACAAAGACAATGTAACAGAACATTATAAATATATAAATTAAATTTGTTGTTTTATTAACATTTCGTAATTAGTTATTAAGTCTTGTATATCAGATGTAGAATATTTAACAATTTTATGTGCTTCGACATATAAATTTTCAGCTGTTTTTTTACCGTATTTTTTATTTAAATTTTGTGAAAAAATAAATTGCTCACCATATTTAAAAACATTACAACCGGCACATTGTACCTGACAATTTAATTCGTTCCATCGTGTTGAATAAAAACGGCGTGATTGAAAATGACCGCATTGTAAACGCTTATAATGATCTTTTTTACCACACGTAAAACATTGTGCTATTTCATT
>WLWI01002144.1_pt1 | contig 17065 bp, 8 predicted proteins | sample 6701501 | NCBI WGS metagenome assembly WLWI01 (sample SAMN12718690, study PRJNA515312) | sponge metagenome | isolation source: marine sponge | host: Mycale hentscheli | place: New Zealand: South Island, Marlborough, Capsize Point | collected 2014-11-01
GAACGATACAGTGCAAAAATGATAAATAAAAAAAAGCTGGCCTACTATTAGCGAGTGATAGAACGGCTACCCATGCTATTACTGGCTACACATGCTATTACTGGCTACCCATGCTATTACTGGCTACCCATGCTATTACTGGCTACACATGCTATTACTGGCTACCCATGCTATTACTGGCTACACATGCTATTACTGGCTACACATGCTATTACTCATGCATATTATATATATTGTGTGTGTGTGTAATAGTTGAAGCATGGGTTTCAGGAATTATTGCCGACTAGCAAGTTCCCTGCCACATAGTGGCGCTTGACATATTGCAAAGTAAGAATGCAGTAGCACAAGTTATCTTGCTCAGTTATCATTCTCTACTATTGGTTAAGGTTATATACATTTCCCTCTCTTGCTCTCTTTTTTCTGAACTATCTGAGCTTTTCTTATGCCCCACCTTTCCTTTCTTCAGCTCTTCTTCTTGAGTCATGGAGTCCCCTTTTCCTTTGTCTATCTCTCCTGCTTCTGAATTTCTGTCCTACTTTGAGAAACTTTTGTCTTCTATTTTGTACTTCGCCTTTCTTTTGAAAACTAACCCCTGCATTTACTCGTTGATTCCACCCGCTTTTTAGTTACAATTAACAGCTCGCCTTTTTGCCTTCTCTTGCCTTCCCTTCCATTTTAAACCTACGCCGCTTTACCTCGCCGTTTCCACTTTTCAGTTACGATTAATCACCTTTTACTTTCTCTTTCGTACTTTCGCCTTCCTTTGAAACCTACGCCACCTTCCCTCGTCGATTGCACCCGCTATTTAGAAATAATCAGCACTTTCTAAATAATGTGACAGCACGTACTTTCTAATGAATGTGATGACACTTTACCTTTTACCAAACCGTACAAAACTCATGAATTATTCATGAATACACACTGTTGTCGTTGTCGTCGTTACAGACACACAAGCGTATTATTATATATATAACTGTCCCATCCTAGGAAGCCTGTGGAAGAGGGCAATTATTTACGAGAATTCTCATGGTTTAGCTACCATTTTGAGGTGCAAAATATCATTAATTATAACAGGATATTATTGTTTTGAGGGGGAAAAAAAGCTATGTCCAAAATTAAAAGTGCTGGTTATTTCTAAATATTTGCAAAGTCAGCTTCTACAAGTGGAAAAAAAAAGATTTTTCTTCATAGCTAAAAGACCATAGCATTTCATTTTATACATTCATTATTATGAATATCACTAAAAATTCTTCTGTGTTATACAATTTAGACACTCGTTTTGGTACAAATTGTTTTGTCCACAGGCAGTTTTGAAGGCTGATATCACTTTTATCACATGGCAGTTACTAAGACAACTATGGTATAAACATACATGTATACATTATATTATGCTCACCTTCTTGGAGGTTGCTGAAAAGCCTTTATTGCAGCAAGAGGAGAAGATGGGTGTATTTTTGGGATGACTTCCTGCTAAGATTGACACGAAAAAGCATAAACCATAACATCATTTATTTTTCTCCTAATTTAACTCAACCTTGACTGTCAATTGCTCTGGATTTTCCATCTTCTTTAAGAACGTAGCTGGAGCTAATCCAACATGTTTGTCAACCTTTATCATCCACCATCCATCAAGAGACTTCTGTAGCACTTCAACAACCATTCCACGCTTGAAGGATATCTCATCTTCCTCTTCTGCCTCGTAGTTGTCAACGGAATAGTACTTCTCGGCACTATCTGCAGAGTAATATGAAGAGAGTAGCTTTCAAATCAGAACTGGATACCGTCTGTCAAATTGTCTGTTTGTTTTGTTTTGTTTTTGGTGTGCCCTGCAGGTTTACTTAGCAAAATTGCTGAATGGTAAGTGGTCAATACTAGAGTGAGGTCAATAGGAGTCTCTCAGGATTATTGGTACATATATCCTTAATGTTCATCAAACATCCCTAATGATATCTCACTCACTCCAATCACTTAAAATATATATAGCAATTCTTCCAAATAACTAGAAAGTGATAATTGTAGTATTATGTATTTATTTGTTTTTCTGGTAATAGTCCCTTTTTTTCCTTTTTTTCTTTTTTAGTATCACAGGCCCTATCCTTTTCTCCTAAAAATCACAATTAATTTTTTAGGCTTTTTACCTTTGGTACTGAGTCATTAGTAGGTCTTATTTCAAAGTTGGACTTGTAGCTGTTCTGTTAGTTTCTAGAAATGTTGGGGAGTTTTGATGTCACAAAAAGCTGTGAAGAATGGTTATTGTGACACTGAAAATTCAGAAAAAAATTACTGAGCTACTACCAATTAAATAGACAAACACATCTAGAGTAGTATCTCTAATTACAGAATCAATAGATGATTGAAGGATAGCTAGTGCAAGAACCAGCAACAGTAGGCGAGCTTAAGTTTGAGGAGTAAGTGATCAAATTTCCACACCTAAACCTTTAAGTTAGGACAGCCCGGCTAACACTGTCCTGTGCACAAACAAACACAAGTTAACGACAATTTTTAACTTGGTACTTCCGGGCTCATTCTACAATGCTCATGTTCAATCACATTATTTTAATGAGGGGAATAAATTCAGTGTAATTTACTCCGTACTCTACCTTTTGCGAAAAGCCTTTTTTGGCTTCACACATTTTCTCAGTAAGAAGCTTACCTAAATTGGTGATGCCTTCTTCATCTTTGTCTCCCTCCAGGTAGCTACATGGAGCCCAGCCTTCATCTTTACCATTACTCACAAACCACCAACCTATAGAAGGAAGAATATGAGAGTAAACAACATACGTTGGACACAACCAGACGAAATTGAATGACATCATATTAAGAGTTTCTCACGTAATGTGTCAAATGTCACACTTGATTCCACTTCCTCTGCATGTGACACTGACAAGTGATTCAGACAGTCCAGGAAGACAATGATTTAATTCATTTTTAATTGTTTGGTATTAACAAATCTTCCAACTCACTAACTCGGAACTAACACAAGCTATGTTCATATTTTATTTCAAATATAATCAAATGCAAGACAACACAGATGCATGGATTCTATGACTAAAGTAGTAAAGTTAACCGAACAGATTTTAGTTTAGAACATCCATATATAATTTGAAGGATAAGTTGAAATTCAACATCAAAATTGCAGGACCTGGAAGTCCCAAGTATGATATATTGCTTTACCAAGTATAAGGGTAAAGGTGGAACAACCAGTCATACTAATCTTAATATATGGAGTGCAACAAATTAAAACCAGATCAACCAAAAAAAAAGATAAAAATTGGTTCCCAATATTTTCAGTAATACCTGATCAACAAGTTATAAAACATTGTATAAAATAGTTTTGACCATGATAGGACTGAGTCTAAATTGCTTTGACAGTCACACCTTTCTGATGTTCAAACTCATGATTATTTGAATGTTAATTTGATACTAAAAACTCCAGATTTATCCTCTGCCTCATGCAATTCATACTTCAGTTTGAAGTACTAAAATTTTAATGAATAAAATTATAAATGATTTAAGCATGAGCTCCTGGAAGTTGTGTCTCTTTCTCCTCTCCTTCAATCACCATAGCCTTCCAACTTTGAGCTTGAAGCCACATAAATTTGCAAGGGCAAGCATTAACCTAGAAGCCACGGATTTACACACAGTCACTAGTCCTCCTGATGTGTTATAGTATTGCTCAGTCCTTATTTAATCAGGCAAGCCATAGAGATGAGTACTCATCATCACAGCCACAGATTGGGGATGTATTGACACACTTCCTGTAGAGCTAGCCTCCATCGAAGTTTGAATTCTGTAGAATACTCATTAATCATATTCATTACAAGAACACTCAGTAGTATACAAAAGAACTGAGATCCTCAATTCGTCATAGTTCAGAGGAGTTTCTGAACATTGAACAAACTATTGCTGATATGCAGGCTAAACTATTTATTAGGTTCACTTAAAATAAAAAGTTTAAAATGATAGTCACTGTGCATGCCAATATATATATAACATATATATATAATTATATATATATATATATATATTATATATCATTCTTACACCTCAAAATAGTAATTTGCCAATTGAATCACCACTCACCATCTTCTAACTTGTCTAGGACATGTATTGTCTGTCCAACTTCAAAGCTGATTTGTCCTGGACCATCCGACTGGTAGGAATCTATGGCTTTGTACTCCTCTGCAATAATCTCAGGAGTCTGAAAGACAGTGAGGGGCTGGGGAGGCAGAGACAAGCTGCTAATGGAAGATCCGGTAGTGCTGGTGCTGTTGATGGAAGAAGAAGGGAGACTCCTCCCACTCATCATGTTCTCTCCCACACCGCTGTCGTCCGAATCCTTAGCTGTACATACGATCATGTAATCAATGAGTCATGGGAAGGTAAGATCTCTAATAGCAACTTGTACCTTTTTGGTCTGCTTTTTCGTCTTCGGATTGGTCACTGTCTTCGTCCTCCAAGATGTCAATACATTTCTTGAAATATGAAGGTGGGCCCCACCCAACCTCTCCATTCACATTGCACATCCACCAACCTCAACATTGAAAGATATCTTTGAACAGCAAAGTTGTGATTTTTCTTATCATGTTCTCTCACTGTGTAACTTTGGCATACTTGTATGACATAATTATTAACACATTAAATTATTTACAATACAATTTTAGCCTTATCATGAATGCACACTAAAGAGTGTATTATAATTTGACATTTAATTTTAGCTCATCATATCAAACACTTCCTATAATTTCCACGATATTTTACTATTAAAATTACTAGTAAAATAAGAAAAGCGATTTATTAATTGATGGATCCCTTTCGTGAGTTTGTTAGAAAATGTCATGCTGATACATGTGCAAGAGAAGTTGCTATGAGTGTATTATTTCCTCCTCTATTTCATAGTAATTGAAGTTACTTTCAATTGGAATGCCATACTTCTGTAATCGTAGCTCTATTTCATGATATTACACAACTTGGAGCTATCTGATACAGTGATCCTGAGCAGATGTTATTTAATGTGATACCAACTTTCTAACAGCTACTAATGCACTGTCTTTTGGATAAAGTGATCATTGATTGTTTGGAATGTGAGGTTTTAATTAATTGTTTGGAATGCATGTTTTAATTAAGTTTACTCTGCTCAATCGAGTCCCATTAGCCATACATCTTCTGCTAGATAAGGTGAGACAAAAGATGGTGTCAGAATTCTATAGCATAAAGGAACTTCAGTCATTTGTAGTAAATAAAAGGACCAATTTCTATACAAAGTGTGAAAGGATAAACATTAGGGAAGAAACCATAAGAAATATGTGCAATATATATGGCATCTTTCAAGTTACTTCCAGAGGAAACAAAGCGCTAATCGTCCACCAACTGAGCTTCAGTTGCTGAACACCAAGAAAGTCTTCACATCCATTTTGAAATGGGTGTATCACTCTCTTGTGCGGGAGTTGGACCAGTACTTTGACTCTAAAGTATCTTAATATGGGCAGAGACTACCACTAGTGAATCCTCTAATTGACACGCCCTAGACACAATGCTAGTCTAAGATGCAGTATATGGCAGCCTTCCCATAGCACATGGATCAAAGCAGAGCAAGATAGGAACTTGCCCAGCTTTCTTACGCCATTTCTGTCTATTCAAAACCACTACAGTCTCCATTAGTACACAACACAACTATTGAAATATTTGGATTCCATCAAAAAAGTTAACTTTCCTATATATATTATCAACTGCTGGAGGGAGGCTTTGTTAGTTGAGCAAAACAATTGTCTTAATTATTTTTTCCAAACATTAATAAGTATGGTTTGTGCATCATAAGCAGGTGACAAAGCTTAAACAATGAAGCCACAATGGCTTACCTGATTTATCTTTGGACATGACAAGGACTTTGTCCCCAGGCTTGAAGCCCACCTGACTATCGTCTTCTGCTACATACTCAGCAAGAGCACAGTACTCTTCAAACACATCACCTGCACCATTTGGAGAGCAAACACATTAAACTATTGACCTACATCTTTAATTAGCCCGATTAGCTTCCACATCAAGTGGAATGTGAACCCCATTAATATATTAATTACCAATGGGTATCTTTGATGGATGCAACGAGGTAGGCCGATGGAGGTGGAGCCTACAGGAAATCAAGGCTTAATTTTCAGTGACGGTGATTGTCAAAATAACTTACTTCGGCAATTCCTTATCATTACTCCTGGGGCTGAAGAAACCTACCACATGTGCACTTTCTGAAATATTCGGATCCAAACTAATTAGAGTCTAAGAAAATAGAAATAAGATAATATAGAAATAATGTGATATATATAAACATTCATATGGAAACCCTCAGGCATAACTGACATCTGTGCAACTCCAAATAAATTGAAAACCTTATTAACTAGCTACTCTAGCCACCCTATGTATAGTTCATGGGATGTTACACTGACTCCTCTGTCAAATCAAGTCTCACTTGTGTGTATCTGTTGATTTGCTCCAGCCTGGCTTCTGCCACCTTGGCCACATGGCTTCTCCCCACGAAGATACGCTCTGTATCACAATAAGTATGGATTGTCGTAACTTAATGTTACACTTCATTAACATTTTTCACTGCTGTTATATATAATATACATTTTCACTGCTGCTACTGGCAATTATGCTATGTTATATATAATATTATATATATACACACACACACATATATGTATAGGTTACACCATGACATGGAGGTTGGTATGGGATTTACACAACCAAGGGCCAAAATATATAATTTCTTAACTGCAAAAACCCTTGGCTATAGTATTAACATATGATAGCATAGAAAACTGAGGTATTCGGATTAATAGCACTCATGCAGAAGCATTTCACTGAGCTTCGCCTCGTGGAATTTTTCTCACTCATGCTATTAATCCCTAATACCACAATTTTTTTACGCTATTATATCTCCATATATATATATATATATATGTTTCAAGAATCCTGTTTCACTATCGATGAAATACACACACACACACAGCAACTGGTATGAACTACTTCTGGGAAGAGTTCCAGCTAGTCATAGCAGTTTCTATTCTTATGGACAACAATAGACTCATTCATTTGGTGGATAATTGACCTACAAGTGTCTGTGATATGGTAGCATTCTTTGCAACAAACATTATGCTCCATAGAAGTGGCAAGAGCATCACAGAAAGCACTTAAATTATTAGACAGTTTATTAAGAGCACTTGAACGTTGCTGAATATTGAGTGGGAGTAGTGAGAAAGATGAGTTTGCCAGTGGCTGTTGCTTGTGCAATATACAAGTTTAAATGAGATCTAAGGAGGGAGGGGTAGTCTAACAGCAATGAAATCTCGGGGAGGGGCAACTAATAGCAGCCTATGGGCAAAGTCTACTGTGAGCACCATTTCAGCTTGCATATTGTACTTGATGAAAGTGCTGACCGTTCACAACCTGAAGTTCATGTAAACTACAAAATTCTAGTTTTGTGTCCATAGAAATGGTAATGGTTTACATTCTAAAGGCTGCAGAATCAATTCTGTTTGCTTGTGTTCACCATCACCTGTTGGTTGGAGTTGTAAAGCAGTAGTTTCTGGACATTGACTGAGTCACTACTTTATGCAAGGGGACTTTATGTCAAATAAGGAATGAGAACTCACTTGGCAGTTGAGGGATGACCCGTTCTTCATTCTTACGACCAGCAGCTGCAGGAAATAGAGCCTTCAGAGTAGTCTGCAAAGGAAATTGTACACTTTAACACTGAGCTGGTGAGAATAGACACACTCCTAGAGATACTTTGTAAGTCTATGAAGTGATGATAAATGATAGCTCTATGTCTTGGGTCTTCCTTTTAATCAGTTCCTCTTTTTTTTAGTGACTTCATGAATGCTATATAATGTTTCAAAGATGGTCAATATCCCCAAATTATTTATTAGTGATCAAGTGTTTTGGAAGGGGCAAGGAAATCAAAGAAGAAGAAATAAAAAAATTTTAATAAATGGAAAAGTTTTAACTTCAAAAAACAAAATTATTGGTTGAGCTTTAGCTAGACAAGCTCCTTACTTGTCAAGAGTTTTAGCTCGACAAGCTCCTTACATACTAAGAGCTTTTGCTAAACAAGCTTCTTACTTACCAAAACTAAATACTAACTATGATGATTATTATCATGCTGGTACAAAATAGCAGTTTTACTATTTCTCATGCTATCACTCACCTGGAAGGAGAAGAAGTCGCTATACCTTCTATATACTTCAAACCTGTCATTGTTATTCCAAGTCACATCTATCACGAACACCTGGGAGGGTATTTGTATACAGGCCCGTCATAACTGTGAATTCTTTAAACCTCTCTCGCTCGCTTGGGGGTTTACTTACGTAGTGTTTGCTAGGTATCTTCTTCTTCTCATAGCCGGTAACTACTATATGAACTATCTCCCTCCTGCCTTGCCTCTTCCACGGCATTCCGACCACCTCTAAGAGCCGCGACTAGAAATCTACTTTTAGTGGTTGCAACTGGAATTTCGTGGGATGGAGTGTCAATTGAGAATTAAACCTGCTGCGCACATATCGGTGTCCGGAAATAGGAGATTTCCGGGGCCATTCCAACAAAAGTTCTCGTTTTCTTTAAACGAAAGCACTTCATAACAAAACTCCAGCTTTGGTTTATGCCAACACACATCAAAGTAAAAATTCTCAAAACTATCACAAATGGGGAACATCTTAACTTAAACCAATGTTATCTTTTAGTTATTAAATCTGCACCCACTCTGTGTGCTTGAGCACAAATGGCGAGCGAGTCTCTCGAGTTAGGTTACATCAACCTAAATAATGTTGTATGATTCATTTCAACTTCTAACACTCCAAATATGGTTGAGTAAATTATAAATGATGTGCCTAAACTTGAGATGCAGTCAAGTATTAGCTAGTTATACCATCACAAGATATGAAAAATGTTTCATTTACTTTACATTGTTATCACAATTAGATGCTGGCAAACCTTGGAGTTAAGCTGCCATCATTTTTGATCTTCTTGCTAGAAGTCTGATGCTAATACAGCAAATTTATAGCATAAAAGTTAGTATTGAATTTGAAATTTAGTTTTTAAGTTTTTAACCAGTTTTTTAAATATCTAATTCGCTAAAATTCTTACCATTAACTAGTTATAGTGACTTCACATCCAAGTGTTTTCAATTATCAATAATATAGCTACTGCAATTTGTTATAATTATAATGGTAGCTATTTTTGCCCAATCTGATCCATCATACTATACTACAATTACATATAACAGCAAAAGGTGCTTCTTTTGATTCAGTGGATGATCAGTCTTTGTGAGTTGCTTTGGCTAGGATTGGAGATGCTGAAGTGTGTGGTGAAGACTTGCCAGAAAACTTCTTATGAATCCTCCTTTGAGTATTATGTGAAAACCGTTTGCTGTGGCACAGACAAAATGTACGGTGTAATTTTGTTTTGCTAGCTTAAATTGAATGTATATATAATTATATATATGCAAAGCTTGGGCTACAGCTATATTGGGATATATTGAATGAACATTTTACCTTCTTGGAGGTGGACCAACAAGGCCTGAGAAAGACTGCTTCAGTTCAGACATCTGCAATGTTTTTACAATTCACAAGTAATTTCCAATACATGATCATTTACCACACTTTACCGATTTCTCTACATCTCTAGCAGATTGTCTTGGAGAAAGAAAAATGCATGGAGCCACACCCACTTTGCCAAGATATCTATTGAAATCAAAACATGTTAAGTGATGCCGTTCTCTTTGCTCAATCACTATAAATACCTGACAACACACCAACCGTTACTGTCTCTGTCCAGAACTTCAACTATTGCACCTTTTGGAAAGCTGATATCCTCCTGCAGCAGACCTCTATAACTGTTCACAGCAACATGCTCCTCCCCTTTACTTGGTATGTCCCGCTCATGCTCCGTGGGATTCTCATGTGGAATGAGGTATGAGCTTGGAACCCATCCTTGTCGGACATTTAATACAGCCAACCACCAACCTGGAACCAAATATTTGACAACATAACCCATAGAAACTACAATCCATTAAGATATGCTATTATTGGTGTTCTTTGTATATTATTTTGGACAAGCTAGATATTAAGCCGTTTAGATCAAGCAAACTTATAAGTTTCTCACCACTGTTCACTTCCTTATTTACATCTTCCAATTTATCTCATTATTCATTGTTACAATTAGAAACTTCTCCACATGACATGATAGAAATTGTAGATCTAAGCTATAGTGTGTAAATCTGCATTTGATCAATCTCCGTGTGTCAAGTTCCAGTGTATGAGAAAGTTTAATTCCTTCGACCATCAGGTGGATAACAAACTTGCCCTCAGTGGAATCTTTGCAAAGATTGTAGCTAAAGCCTGCAATGTGAATAATAACTGCCCACCCACATCCATTTTTGGTGAAAGTTGGACAAGAATCTGATTATCAAGTTTGCTTGGCCTTATGATCGGATATATTTAGGTACCAGCCACACTAAAACTTCCCTCAATGTTTAGATCTTTTGCTAAAGTTCTATAGCTGTCAAGTATGCACTGTTAGGCTCAGCTGAATACTGTAGATATACTTACCCATCACACATAGCAGAGGAAAACACTTTATTTAACAAGTAGAGGCACAGTTAAAATAACTAGCAAGTACCCCGCCACATAGTGGCACTTGACTATTGCAAAGTAAGAATGCAGTAGCATAAGTTATCTTGCTCAGTTATCATTCTCTACCATTAGTTAAGGTTACATAAGTTTCCCTTTCCTGCTCTCTTTTCCTTTTTGAAACTGAAGCGGCCTTTTACTGTCAATTCCACCCGCATTTTAGCTACAATTAGTTATAATATCGTGCCTTTTTTCCTTCTCTTCCATTCTCTTTTAAACCTATGCTGCCATACCCCGCCGATTCCAATAGCTTTTTATAGTTAATCGCCTTTCGCCTTCTCTTTCGTACTTTTGCCTTTCCTTACTTTCTTTTGAAACATATGCAGCCTTCCGCTTTTTAGTTAAAATTAATCACTTTCTACTGAATGTGATGACGCTTTACCAATTCATGTAGAGACGATGCTTTACCAAACTGTTTGAGGTCATGAATTATTCATGAATATACACGCCATCGGTCGTCATCGGTTGTCGTTACTGACACACAAGTGTATTATTATATCTCAATTAAGTAACACCTGAGAGAGAGAGAGAGTCTTACTCATGTTATTCGCTTATCAGTAAACACAGAACTAGCTATTGTGTTTGGACAGTTGGTACGGTTATTTAATAAAACAAACAACAATAAATCATTGCTTGTAAAGTTAAAAATGACTATGTGGTATAGCTATGGGCCCAGGATTCCTGTATAACCCACACACATGTGCACACTGTATGATGAAAATTGCAGCACCATGTATAGTTGCATAGTCAGAATGCCCAACATTTTAAACTTGCCTGCCAAGTGTATATTACCTGCGGTTGTGTATGGTGGGTACAGGGTGGACACAATAACAGCCAACAAGCTAGCTAACATTCATAGAGCTCACCATCTTCACTTTTTTCCAGAATGATCATCAGATCTCCTTGCTTGAAGCTTAGTTGTCTGGGATCAGTTGTGCTATAATCTTCAATAGCCACATACTTCATTTCTGAGTCTACTTTAGCTGCATCAATGGCACTACTCTGGCTAGCTCCATTGCTCACTCGAAAGTGAATTTCTTTGTCCTCATTGAGCCTCAAGAAGTCCTTGGATATGAAGCCGACTAGATTTTTACCCTCAGGACCATTCATTGAGGCTAACCACCATCCTGAAGAGATGCACACAGTTGTCAATTACTACTTGCAAATTATTCTACATTAAATATTCTATAAAGAGGATTCAGGGAAGAAAGTCACTGCACTAATAATAATAATAATAATAATCTATATAATAATACGCTTGTATGTCAGTAATGGCGGCGACGACCGATGACGACGACTGACGATGACCGACGGTGTGTGTATTCATGAATAATTCATGAGCTTTATATGGTTCGGTAAAGCATCATTCATTTATGGTAGGTAAAGTAATCGTCACAATCAGTAGAACGTACTGGTTACTTCTAAAAAGCGGGTGCAATTGACGATGGAAGGCCACGTAGGTTAAAAGGAAGGCGAAAGTATGGAAGAGAAGGTAAAAGGTGATTAATCGTAACTGAAAAGCGGATGGAATCTGCGAGGTAAGGCAGTGTAGGTTTAAAATGGAAGGGAAGAGAAGGCAAAAAGGCGAGCGATTAATTATAACTAAAAAGCGGGTGGAATCGACAAGTAATGGGGGTTAGTTTTCAAAAGAAAGGCTAAAGTACGAAATAAAAGACAAAAGTTTCTCAATACAGAAATTCAGAAGCAGGAGAGATAGACAAAGTAAAAGGGCTCCATAACTCGAGAAAAAGAGCTGAATTTAAGAGAGGTGGGTAGAAGAATAGCTCAGATAGTTCAGAAAAAAGAGAGTAGGAGAGGGAAACTTATGTAACCTTAACCAATGGTAGAGATGATAACTGAGTAAGATAACTTGTGACACTGCATTCTTACTTTGCAATACGTCAAGCGCCACTATGTGGCGGGGTACTTGCTAGTTAATAATAATGTGATATAATAATATAATAATAACAACAACAACAATAATAATAATAATATTTTTGCTGTTGCCATCATCATAGTCATCATCACATCTATTAATTTTGGCAAGCGACCAAAATAAAGTGAAACATTTTAAGGTAAACTAGAGTGTTAATTAACATTAGAATGCAAAAGAAGTGACTGAAACTTTTGGATTTCCAAAACTAGTGTAGCTATAATATACTCTACCAGTTGACTAAGCGAAGCAATACAAGTAGGTGATACCTTACCAATCCAAGTGTTTGCCTATTGCAGGCCTTAATTAAGATATTTCAAACTGCCCAGAGCATTCCTCACATTATGGTGCTCAAAGTAACAGGATTTGTGGTTTATTACTGCTCCATATTAGAGTTAAAACTCGGACAATAAAAAACAACTTTGATTTACCAGTATCAAGTTTGTGAATCACAGCAACAATATCACCAACTTTGGCAGTGAGTTCATTCTCAGATTCCCCGGTATAATCCGCCAAAACAGTGTACTGCTGTATAGAATTACCTGCAAATGATAGTCCAGTAATGCATGATCACAAATTAGACTACTATTGCCATTAATTACCTGCTGGTGTAGACTGAGGATAAACCGATAAGATAGACAAGTCTATATCGGACCTCTTCTTCAGCCTGAAGAATGAAGATGAAAAAAGTAAAGCTCAAATTTCTAAATTGTAACCTGTATTTATTAAAATGTAAAATGTAAGGTAATTTTATCGATCTCACTCTCAATGTCAATTTTGAATAAGAATGAATAAAAATATAAAAACAAATAAATAAATCTTAAATAAATAAACAAACAACAAACAATAAATAAATAAATAAACAAATTAAATAAATAAATAACAAATAAGTAAAACAAACAAATGAATAAATAAAATAAATAAATAAAAATAAAATGAATGAACGAATGAATGAATGAATGAATGATCAGAGCTGTACAATACTCACAGATGAAACAGTGAGCATAAGAACTTTCTCTTAAGCTACTATTAATGCCAGAAGTAGCTGCTCATTAAATTGTGATAAGATATTCAATTGTTGCATTGATATCAAGTGAATAAGCAAAGACTTTAAAAATTCTTTACTTAAAATAATCTGAAAATTAATAGCAATGTTAGTCACACCTTGAAAGCTGTTTGTCCCCAATAGCTGGTTTAAAAAATTGGAGAACTAATGATGATCTTGAAATACTTGTCACAGTCTGCAATACCAGTATCTAAAAAAATTACAGCACAACTGTATAAATTAGAGCAATCTAATTGTAGGAGATCAGATATAATGAACTGCAAATGCATTACATGAAAGTTTGGGGCTTCTGGAGATAAAAGGCTCTTGTGTTTAGGCTATTGTATATGTGTCCGTAGTGGTCCTTACAATTAAAACAACAAAAATAAAAAATAAAAAATAAAAACCAGTCAATTTATGGGAAACACCTCAGAACTCAGATTCAGTAATTGTTGGAAGTATTATATTAGATAACTTGACAACCTATTTATAGGACTGTGAATAAATTAAGACATGCTTTTAATTTGGGTGTCCCATGAGCAGCTGTCAGTGTGTGGGTGTGCTGTGTACTTTCTGCTTATTAATCTAAATAAAGTGGTACATGTTGTATAATATAAAACATTACCAATTATGCTTATCAATATAATATTGATGTTCACACTTACGCAAGTCTTTTAAAAAAAACATGTAAGGTGATGTAATGTTTTGAAAATATTCCATTTTACCAGTAACAGTAAGTCAAATGCAACAATAACACCATACATGGAGATTCTTCAATGGGAACCCACACTGGTCGGGTTTGTAAACTCAGTCTTTTTAGAAGCAGGTAACAATATCAACTTTATGAAACTTACTCTGTTATCTGATAAAAGCATGCACCTTCCCACGAATAGAACAGATGAGATAAACACACAAACTCTTGCATAACATAGGCCTCTCTAAAATGATTTGTAAGCCTTTGAAAGTTTGAGTGAGAAATATAATATTTCTTATTATTTTTCATCTCCCAGTATTTTTAGATAATAGAATTGAAAGTTGTGAGAAAATAATATGGCTGCACTTATAAGAACATAATGCAATTCAAAATCCCCGTGTTACAAGTCTATGAAAGTCACATGATAAGTTGGTAAAGTTTGCACATATAAAATGCCATTGTAAATTAATATTCACAATACACAGAATGAACGAGACTCATAGACTTTTAATTACCTGACAGAAGGTATTGATAGTTCCAAGCCTGGCTTTTGTGAGAGTTGCTGTATTGATTCTCAGTAGATTCCATGTATTACCTTTCAGAACCAATTAAGGTTTAAATCAAAAAGTGCAAAACAGAATACATACTGCTATTTGAAATTGTAACTAATTATGTTATATTTTTTAGCAAACGTAACCTGTGAATAGTATAATTGATTATAGCATTTTCTCTATTTTTATTATTGACCAAGAAAGATTGGATTAGTATAAAATAATAATATTTATAATAATATTTATTTGATCATGTGGAAATCACGTGATTTTGCAGCTAGAGCAGTAAAGCAACAAAAAAATCATGTGTTCATAATCAGCAATTCTGTGACGACCAATTTAAAGGATTATTCTCACAAGTTTTCGTAAATTGCCCATTTACCACACAAACTATAATCTGTTCCACAATGTTTAGATAACTAAATGCTAGCATTGATCATTTGCAGTACTGGTGCTTCAATTTTTAAAGAGAAATAAAAAAAAGCATAAAGGTCCAAAAATGAGGTAAAGAGGAGAAGCTGCAAATATCTCAAGAAATTCTTGTTCATAGCTATACTACAACACACAAAGAAATGATTTGGTTGAAACAAAGTCATAAAAAGGTTCCCATTTTCCTCACTATTATACTGAAAGTTGTTTCACACTGTATACGTAGATGAAACTCAGTAGAAAAATAAACATTTTTTTTGTTGCTATTACCACTAGTTGATGGAAATGTTTCAGGTTTCTAGTACATCATATTTTAAACTCCAGTCTCACTTGAAAGAGGAGGAATAGAGTTACTGGCAGTTCTCAGTTTCGCATGCTCTGGAAATTGCTGCAGCAAAGAATTTCGAAAGGTGAACAGGTCTCCATAGCTTCTGAACACTTCAAACCTTTGCCCATCAGACCAAGTTTCCTTAATGATATACACCTGCAAGTAAATCATATGCTTTAATGAAACCATATAAGAGAATATTGTGATGGATGTAGCTATAGTAAAATATATGAGACAAATAATTCAGCTCATCCTGAATAATAATTAAAGCTGGTCGTGATTCTCTGAGTGATGTGGATATTTATTGGGAACCAATTAGAGACAGTATGTTTTGTTTTTGTTTTTGCTTCGCCCACCATTTTTAAATTGAAAGCATCAATTGTCTTCTTATGCCACCTGCTATAGTGCTTTGGGATAAAGAGAAGAAAGTCTCTCTCACAACATTTAACACCCTTCCCAACTTGTACTACTCTGCTAGATGAACTATGTGCTTACTCTCTGACATAACAATGTTGTGTAAAATATGCAGTGAAATTATATAAACAAACTATAAGAGATAAACATACATATTTCCTTTCTTTCTTTGTGTATCCTGACACCAGCACATCTGTAAGATAACTCTCAGCATATACAGACGCCCTAAACCAACAAGACATGCAGTTTAACACTGATGATATAATAACATGTTCCTGAAATTCACATGTGAGAGGGTAGCTAAATGCAATGTTTATGGTGCAAGTTCAAATTGCTATTACAAACTAACAACACTTACTGTTTAACAAAAAAAAACATCAATCTAGTTTTATAAATCTCAGTGGACAGCACAAACTGATGATACACAAAAGAGCCAAATGCTGCCTGTCTGCCGGCCTGTTTCATTTTTGTACGAGGTATCACCAAATTGAAATCAGAAACAGAGAGACCAGTAGACCACTGAGAACTTCAGCAGCAACAGTTAAAACATTTCCAGTAACAAAATTTAACATGCAAATATTAATTTCCCTCAGGCTATGAAGTGGAGGTAACTCAAACACACACTCTGCAGTTGTTTTGCTTCTTGTGCTAGTTTATTTTTTTATTTTTTACCTCATTGGCTTGTTCAACACCGACACTGGAGTTGGTTCCCTTGCAGAACTAGTCGTTTTCCCTTTGCATGTAGGACCATAATATAATTTCTGGATGCAAGTGCAGGAGCTTCTGTGGATAGAATTCTTGTTAACAATACTACTGCCAGATCAGCAACTAACTATACATATGTATATGTTATAGTTATAAACCGAAATTGAGGTTTGTATGCGATTTATAAACTCCGAGACACGAGGGCACAGCCCGAGTGGCGAGGATTTATAAATCGAAATACAAACCTAATGATTTTGGTTTATAACTATTTTATAGCCAGAACATAA
>WLWI01002145.1_pt1 | contig 17061 bp, 9 predicted proteins | sample 6701501 | NCBI WGS metagenome assembly WLWI01 (sample SAMN12718690, study PRJNA515312) | sponge metagenome | isolation source: marine sponge | host: Mycale hentscheli | place: New Zealand: South Island, Marlborough, Capsize Point | collected 2014-11-01
GAACAACTAGATAGATTGTCGATCGTGTCTTTAGCATCATTTAAAAAACCATGTATTAGATCGTTCATAAAAGCAATATCCTGACTCAATTCAGCAAGATCCTCGAGAACGCTGACGTCTAGCAATTTTGAATGTTGAAAATCAGATACCTTGCTAAAACCATGGGCGCTAATTGGAATATGGGTCTTCGTGGAAGAAACTTTAGTTAGTTCAAATATGGTGCTAAGTAGTTTTTGCGTATTAATCGGTTTCGTCAAATATGCATCGATACCGGCTTCCTGTGCACGACTTTCTGATTCCACACTCGCATCTGCTGTGAGAATAATTATCGGAATTTTATTGTCGCTGGTACAGGTAAAGTTATATATTTTTGCTGCCTCTATACCGCCCATCACTGGCATATGTAGATCCATAATAATCAAGTCATATTCAGCAGAATCAAGAGCGTTAAGTACTTCATCACCATTGAAAGCGATGCTCACTGAGTGTCCAGAGAATTCAAGAATTTTAGATATGACTTTCTGGTTTGTTGTGTTGTCTTCCCCTACTAGTATACTAAGGTGTCGGTGTGGGTTGTATTCAGTTCGATAATCAGATAGTCGAGTAATAGTATTATCATTATTTAGGTCAATGCTCGTAGCGTGTAGACTGTTATATAGCAGGCTTTTATCTATCGGAGTCTTCAATACGCAAAAATAGCCACTATTTAAAAGAGCTTTTTCGTTTTGTTGAATATTGTTGCTGACCAATATGAGATGACAAGCAACAAGTTCAACATTGGAGAATACCTTAAAAGCAAATTCGGAAGCTCCTACGTCTAATCCTTCTTCATCTATTAGGGCAACGTCATACAAACTATTATCAGCTAGTAAAGCCTGAACTCCTATTGATGAATCGACATGATCCCAATCGAACTGCCAAGCGTTTAAATGAGTTGTCAATATGCTGTGACGTTTTCCCGTCGTGGCTACTAAAAGTATCCGAGAATTTCGTATAATTTCAGGTGATACATCATTAAGCTGATTATTATTCTGGTAACCAAACTCAAGTTCAAACCAGAATTTTGACCCATCTCCTAGTTGACTATGAAAGTTAATCTCACCGCCCATAAGCATTACTAAATGGCGTGATATAGATGTACCTAAGCCTGTACCGCCGTATTTTCTAGTAATTGATGCATCTGCTTGCTCAAAAGAGTCAAATATATATTTTTGCGCATTCTCTGCAATGCCAATACCTGTATCAATGATTTCAAATCGCAATCGAATTTTATCGTCATTTGTATTTATTGTAGAAACATTTATTTCGACTCCCCCCACAGCTGTAAACTTAATGGCATTACCAATTAGATTTATAAGAACTTGCCTTAAATGAGTAGAGTTACCAGAGAGGCTGTAAGGTGTATCTGCAGAGATATGAAGGTTGCAGGAGATCCTTTTAGAAGCTGCTTGTTGTGCAAACATTTTAACGACCGTATTTAATAAAACATGTAGGTCAAACTGGTTGTTTTCTACAATTACCTTCCCCGCTTCTATCTTGGAGATATCGAGAATATCATTTATCAGTGTAAGAAGTGTATTTGCTGAAACTTGTATAGTTGATACAAAGCCTGCTTGATCTTCTGATAAATTGGTTGCAGATAGCAAACTGCTCATGCCAATAACCCCGTTCAATGGGGTTCTTATTTCATGACTCATATTTGCCAAGAATTGACTTTTCGCCGAATTGGCCGCTTCTGCTACTCTAGTAGCTGTTTGTATTCGTTTTAATAGAAAGCCTATGTAAATCGGCAAAACAACCATAGCAAGTAATATGCCAGTGCACAGAAATTGATGTTGAGACCAAAAAGGGCTATAGACTGAAACGGTCAAAAAACCAACTAAGGTAAGAAACATATTCGTGTATAAATAGTTTCTACCAAAGCGTAATCCGTTTCCAAAATTTACCCAGAAGTACACTACAATTAATGGAGCAGCAGCCTCCCCCGATATAGCCATTGCAAAAGTCGTTGTCCCAACATCAGCGACCATACCAATTAATCTACGGAGGTGGTTAGAACGTAAATCAATATATATCCATGCAATAATCCCCAGGCAAATTGGAAAGGAGGCTAGATACATATATAGAACTACTAAATCAATTATGTCTAAATACCAAGCGACCAATGAATAAATAGTTAATAATGAACAACTAAATAGTCGGATTACTGCCTGCTCATGTTCAGAGTCTAGCCGTTGTCTAAATCTTTCTCTAATATTTGTAAACATATTTTACAGTCTGGATCTGATCATGAGAAAAATATTATTTTACGAATTACAGAAACTTCATTTCGGGTATTTCCCGACTAGCCATAATATCGTCCGCATGCTTAAGTACTGCATTTGCGCAATCAGGATCAAATTGAGCAAATTTTAATTTAATAATATGTTCAATCGTATCATTAAGATCCCAAGCATCTTTATAAGTACGGTTACTAACTAGGGCATCAAAAACATCAGCAACGGCAACAATACGAGCTTCAATTGGAATAACATCTCCGCGAAGTTTATTGGGATACCCTTCACCATTGAATTTCTCATGGTGATTGAGAGCAATGATGGCGCCCATTTGAAGATAGGGGGAGGGACTATCTTTTAGTATTTCATAGCCAATTTGAGTGTGTGTTTTCATTACTTCAAATTCCTTTTCATCCAGTTCACTTTCTTTCAGTAAAACATCATCAGGAATTCCAATTTTTCCGATATCATGCATGGGTGCAGCAATTTCAAGAACATCACAAAAATTAACATCCATTCCGATTTCTTCAGCAATAATTCGCGAGACTCTTGCCATTTGTATCAAGTGCATTCCCGTCGAGCTATCTTTAAATTCTCCTGCACGTGCTAGTCGATAAAGCGTTTCTAATTCCCTAGTGTGGATTTGCTCTGTGGCTTCTTTTATTTTTGTTTCCAGTGAGTGAGTGCGGTTTTTAATTATTATTTGTTGTTGTCGCATGGTGAGTAAATTTCGGCAACGAACTTTGCACTCGTAATGGTCAACAGGTTTTGTGAGAAAGTCTGTTGCACCAGCTTCTAGTGCCTGATACATGACGGTCTTTTCCTCAATTATTGTGATTATTATCACGGGAACGTCATTGCATGAAGGTATAGTTCTCAATTGGCGAGTAAACTCAACGCCGTCCAGTTCAGGCATTTTATAATCGGCGATGATTAAGTCAGGCGGTTCGGAAGCGATTACATCGAGTGCTGTAATTGCGTTATCAAAGGTTTTAACCTTAATGTTGGTGCCAATGCTCTGAACAATCGTCTCAAGAATAATCCTGCTGGTGAGTTGATCGTCAATAATCATCACATTGGCGATCATTGGGTGCCCCTTCATATGATCAAGTAATATGGTCATTTAATCTCGCTTTTTTTGAATATCCTATTATGTTTTTTACCCAAATCTTTGTTTGGGTTATCGCCATATAGACATGTTCAACTTTCCATGTCCAGTAATTTAGCTATTTGCTCGCTAATGTGGAAAAATTGCTAAGCTGCTCCTCAAATTAATTAACGTAAGCCTATTTGATTTCTCCATTTTTCTTTATCATTACGTACACAGCTCCTGTCCCTCCGTCAGCGGGGCGGGCTGAGCAAAAGGCTAAAACATCATCACGTTGTCGTAACCAATGGTTTAATTTACTTTTCAAAACGGGAATACCCTGTTTAGAGCCTTTGCCTTTTCCATGGATAACACGTAGACATCGGCAATTTGTCGATCTGGCTTTAGCTAAAAATTGACTTAACTCCTGCTTAGCTACCGCAATAGTCATGCCATGCATATCCAACTCTCTTTCGATTTTTAGTTGACCTCTTTTCAGTCTCTGGAAAAGCCTGTTTTGTATACCATTTCGAGCGAACTGTAACTCTTCTCCAGTCTCTAGATATTCATGGTCCGTAAAGCCTGTTGCCATATCCACGAGAGTTTGTCGCTCATCGGCGTCAAGTTGAGTCGGCCAGGGTTTGGGTTTTTGTGGTTGGGAAATAACGGACTTTTGGTGTATTGGCGTTACCGAGCCAACTGCTTCACGAAATAAAGCTTTGTCATCCTTGTTGGTATTATTGCTGTCATTCATTGGTATATGATGTTGAAAAGTCGTTAAATGACAAAAGCTTACAACAGTCTTTTCATAATGTCAGGCATTGGCGTTCATATTAATCACGGAGTTGATAAACAGAATGTAACTGGAAAACGCTACAAGATAATAATTTCATCCGCTTTTCAGCCCTTTCGTAGCACTTTTAAGGTGGAATTAAATCCTATTCCACCCAGGAACGAGCATTTTGGAAAAGGCGCATCCAGGGACTATCTGCGTGTTGATAATTGTCTGTAATCCATGAAAATTGCTTACGAAGAAATACTCGTTCTGGATGCGGCATCATTATTGAAATGCGCCCATCAGTATTCGCGAATCCATTTAATCCATCGATGGAACCATTTGGGTTTGTCGGGTAGTGGATTGATGGATTTCCATAATTATCTACGTAACGTAATATCGCTTGTGATTTTTCTCTGTACTGAGACTCAGCAAAGTTAACTCGACCTTCACCATGGGCAATTACGATAGGCAGTTTCGAACCATTCATACCGTCTAACAAAATAGAAGGTGAATCAAGTATCTCAACCATCACCAGACGAGATTCAAACTGTTCAGAATTATTTCGAATAAATTGTGGCCAATGTTCTGTTCCAGGAATCAGTGTTTTTATCTGCGCTAACATTTGACAGCCATTGCAAACGCCAAGTGCAAACGTATCTGTCCTGTTAAAGAAACCTTCAAACGCATCACGTAATTTGCTGTTAAACAAAATAGATTTTGCCCAGCCACCGCCTGCACCAAGTACGTCTCCGTAAGAAAACCCACCACAGGCGACAAGTCCTATGAAATCATTTAGAGAGTGGTGATCATTGCCAAGGTCATTCATGTGTACATCAGTACACTCAAAGCCGGCGCGATTAAAGGCAGTAGCCATTTCTACCTGCCCGTTAACACCTTGCTCACGTAGAATTGCAATTTTTGGACGAACTCCTTTCTTAATATAAGGAAGAGAACTGGTGTCCAATAGTTCGAAATTTGTAGAAAAGGAAAGTCCTGGATCGTTTATATCTTCTAATCTTGCATATTCCGATTCAGCACATTCTGTGCTGTCACGCAACGATTGCATATGGAATGATGTTGCTGACCACAACTTATGTAAATGCAATAGATCTTGCGAATACACACACTGGTTTTCTCTTTGAATATTAATTAATGAGTTCTCATTCAAAATTCCAATTTCTATAATTTTACTTTCATCGAGTCCAGCATTTATAAACGTGTTTATAACAGCATCTTTGTTTTTCTCCAGAACCTGAATAACTGCCCCTGGTTCTTCGTTAAACAAGGATGCCAAAACGTCCTCGTACTCTGGCGGTAAATTAATATCAATACCTGAACGCCCGGAGAATGCCATTTCACACAAAGTCACAAACAAACCACCATCAGATTTATCATGGTAGGCAAGAATGTGTCCGGTTTCGTTTAAAATTTGAATCCCGGTAAAAAAGGCAAGGAGAAGGTTGGCGTCATCGAGATCTGCCGTTACGCCGTCTATACGGTTAAATACCTGAGATAAACAGGATCCCCCTAATCGTTGGTGACCATTGGAAAGATCCAAGAGCAATAGGTAGCTGTTATTATGATGTTTCAAATCCGGTGTAAGTGAGAGGTCTAAATCTGCTACTGGCGCAAAGGCAGTGATATTCACCGATAGCGGAGAGATTACTTTCTGCTCTTCGTTATCGGCTTGCCAGACAGTACTCATCGACAGAGAGTCCTTGCCAACCGGAATCGCGATGCCTAGTTCTATAGCGAGTTCTGAAACTGCTTCCACAGTTTCGTACAGCAAAGCATCTTCATTCAATTGACCACAAGCGGCCATCCAATTCGCTGAAAAAGATATATCTCCAAGTTTCAGGATACGTGCTGCGCAGATGTTAGTTATTGCCTCTGCAACTGCGAGTCGACCAGAAGCAGGAGCATTTATTGTAGCTACAGGACCGCGCTCCCCAATGCTCATAGCTTCGCCAACATTAACATCAAAGGCGCTGGCGGTAATTGCACAATCTGCCACAGGGGTTTGCCAAGGCCCTACCATTTGATCACGTACTACCAATCCGGAAACACTTCGATCACCAATAGTGATAAGAAAGCTTTTATCAGCGACGGTCGGCAGTTGTAATATTCTTTCAATAGCAGATTCCAGATCGATTCCATCAGTGACAAAATGCTTGCTATTTGATTTCTTACTGACGATGTCTCTTGTCATTCGCGGTGGCTTACCTAGCAATACCTGTAAGGGCATATCGATAGGTCGGTTTTCAAATAGTGAATCATCCAGCTGTAACAGGCCCGAATCATTGGCTTCGCCTACCACAGCAAACGGTGCGCGCTCCCTGGTGCAGAGGTTTTTGAAAACATCATATGAGTCTGTAGATATCCCTAAAACATATCTTTCTTGTGACTCATTACACCAGATTTCCATTGGCGACATACCCGGTTCATCATTTGGTATGTGACGCAAATTAAATTCGGCACCTCTGTCACTATCATTTATTAGCTCAGGTAAGGCATTGGATAAACCACCGGCACCGACATCATGAATGGAAATAATTGGATTCTCATCGCCAAGGCTCCAGCAAGAATCTATGACTTCCTGGCAACGACGCTGCATTTCAGGATTATCTCGTTGCACTGATGCAAAATCCAGTTCTGAGTCGCTTTCTCCCGAGGCGAGAGAGGAAGCTGCGCCGCCACCCAGTCCGATAAGCATAGCCGGTCCTCCAAGTACAATAATCTTGGCGCCAACGGGAATTTGCTTCTTGTGGACGTGAGCCGGTCGGACCATGCCGTATCCACCAGCTAATATGATGGGCTTGTGATAACCACGAATGACGCCAGACTGAATATCTTTTTGTTCGTACGTTCGAAAATAACCGCAGAGGGCGGGGCGGCCGAATTCATTATTATAAGATGCGGCCCCTATAGGCGCGTCCTTCATTATATCAAGTGCGGAGGCGATTCTCTCAGGCTTACCGTTATCTTCTTCCCAAGCTTGCTTTAAATTTGGCAGCTGTAGATTGGATACTGCAAAACCTGTCAAGCCTGCTTTGGGTTTGCCACCAAGACCGGTTGCAGCTTCATCCCGAATCTCACCACCTGCGCCCGTCGCAGCTCCAGCGTAGGGTGCAATCGCGGTTGGGTGATTATGCGTTTCGACCTTCATGAGAATATGCACAGCCTCTGAATAGCAGCGGTAGATATGGTCTTCTGCCGAAGGGCTAAAACGAGAGGCTTGATATCCTGTCATGACCGCTGCATTGTCATCGTAGGCTGAAAGAACTCTACCGGGGTTTTCTTTGTAGGTGCGTTTAATCATGCCAAACAAGGAAACGTCTCTTTTATTGCCATCAATTATCCAATCGGCATTAAAAATTTTGTGACGACAATGTTCTGAATTAGCCTGTGCAAACATCATCAGCTCGATGTCGTGTGGATCACGGCCAAGCTCAGAAAAGGCATGATACAGGTAATCTATTTCTTCACTTGATAAGGCCAGTCCCATAGTCTCATTTGCAAGTATCAGAGACTTTTTACCAGAATTACTGATAGAAACTATATTTAGTTCGGCAGGCGGTGTATGTTGAAACAGCAGTTTTGCATCTTCTATTTGGTTGAGAATAGCTTCAGTCATACGGTCGTGAATAGCGGAGTTTATTTCAGTTTTCTCTTCTATTGACGGCTTATAGGTAGACTGAAATTGAAACGACCAGACAGTGCCGCGTTCAATTCGACTCACCTTTTTAAGACCACAGTTATGGGCAATATCTGTGGCCTTACTTGACCAGGGCGAGATGGTACCTGGACGAGGTACAACAATGATTGAGTTTGTATCCATCTCCACTTGCTTAATGGGGATCACTCCGTAATTAAGGAGTTCTAACAGCAGATTATCTTCAAATCTGTCAAGTTTATCTGCAACTTCGATGAAATGGACATGCTCCGCGCTAAGTGAAATTAATTTGCTGGATATTTTTCGTAAATTCGATAGCGTGTTTGCTAGCCGAAAGTCTGAGAGGGCGGCGCAACCGCGAATGATGTGCATCTGGAAGTTAATCTTGTGTTTTCAGTTTAAAGCTACGACAGGGAACGACCATTTTATTATCGCCGCATTATACGACAATTTAATTTTGCTGGGGAAGTATCTTGGCGAAGGAAAATAGCAGCAAGCTCCACAAAATGCGATCTTGCGGAATGCTATCTAATACAAGATGACGCCGAGATGAAATTATGGAATCTCATCAACCTTGATGAGTATGGTACGTTGCTCCTGACCCTGTTGACGGGTGCTTTGAAGGTTAGTTTGATCGTTATTATTGATATGTTGTGCAATGCCTCCAATTTCCAGCCATTCACCAAGTCGGCCAACCGTCGTGGTTTCGGCATTTTGTACCTCAAAAATTGCGGCCTGATTGGGTTGAACGCGCGATAGTTGAGGTGATACGAGTAAAGTAACCCGATCCCCAGTGATACGTGGCAATACATAAAAACCTGAAGTGACATCGTGATATTCAATACTATCTCGAACCACGACCCCGCCGTTAGTGAGATAGGCGTTTTGGCTCGCTATGGGTACTTGTTGGCCGGTTTGAATATAGGCTGCTTTGCCATCAATTGTTTGCACGGAAAAAGTGTTTCGGTCATCAAGGTCTGAGCGTGTACTGAGATTTCGATATCGAATTCTATTTCCCTGCCCGTCTTTAGAAGATAGGACTAATCCCTCATTGTTTGAGTCTCTGTTTTTGTTGGAGACGGACAAACCATTTCGGGAATACCTACCTGAAACTCCGTGTTCCTGTGTGTTTATTTCCCCATCAACATCTTGCTTGACAGTAATCATCAAACGACGCGCAGCCTTGTCTATGCCTGCTAGTATTTGCTTGATTTCCATCATATTGGAGGCTGTAGTCTTGATGATAAGCTGGTCATTCATGCCGGTCACAGTGCCATTTTCATGGACTAGTGGTCGCAGTATGGGAATTATCTCGTCGGCATTTCGATTTTGCAGAGGGATTATTTCGAGTTGCATTTCAGCTGCAATATTCAGAGGTGCCCACAATGTCAGACATATCATCAGAAACGCTGTTATATTTTTCTTCACAAGCTCATCCTTCTAAGATTGGGGTCAGCCGTGGATTTATTCCACATTTCTTCAAATACATCCATTAAAGCCTTTGACTTGCGTTTATCATTAAAGTTTAGGTTACCATCGAAACGTTCAGAGCTATTTCGATAAATATAGCCTGTCCTGTCTCCGACCAATAGAGACTCATTAAAATGCACATATTCCTTACCTGGTTTACGAAATTCAATGTAACTGGGCAAGGTAGCCGCCATATCTAATAGAATATGACCACGACTGGCTATCAATCTGGGTTCAAACACGATTAAACGCAAGCGAGAGCGGCGATTGGCCAAAAGCATTTTTTTTACAGCATCTGCGAATTCCGGCACATCGTAGACTAGCGGGTCTAGTTCCCGACTGATAATACAAATATCCCTTCTGCATTGCTGCGCCATGACTGTTGCTGATTCATGATGCTCTTTGCTGGTGCTAATTTGTATCAGGTCATCATCAATACCAAGCTGATAGTTCTCAAATGTATGCATGTACTTAGTCTATATTATTCAAAATCCAGTTTAATACCCAATAATAATGCACTAATTATCAGAGGACAATTATGGAAAAATAAGTCTGTGCTCTACTTTTATTTAGTTTTCAATCAGACTAAATAGTAATAATTCCAAGGTTATACAGCGTGCATAATAATTGAGCTAATTCGTCCTCAACCATTCCTTGATTTAAAACTGGGTTTTCAATTTCGTATTTTTCCGAAAATTCATATACAAACTTCTCTAGTCCTAGAGGCAATTCGTATGCATGGCCATTGACATAGAGTAGAAAACTGTCGTTTTCCCGGATAAATGCAGTGCGTGAAGATGAACTTTTGAATATAGTTTGCGCATTCTGACATGCCTTCAGGAAGGATCTTGTATTCAGTTGTAGTGGAGCGACACTAGGCTCGCAGTTGTCAGGTACTCGTGTAATAAATCGACCGAACCATTTTTCGAAGTCTTTTTCATTGGGAGTTATTTTGTTTGCCAAAGCCGCTACTTCATGCAAATGATTTTTGCTGATTTCTCCACTATGTTCAGGCACAGTCAAGTTTGGGTCAATGTAACGTTGATCTGTTTCAGAATTCAAGAAATCATCCAGATAGTGGCTAACAAGCTCATGACGGGAGGGAGCCCTGAAGCCAATTGAAAACGTCATGCATTCTTCAAGCGCGATGCCGTGATGAGCTACATTGGGTGGAAGATATAACATATCACCCGGCTCCAATATCCACTCTTGCTCTGCATTAAAGCTTTCGATTATCCGAAGATCAATACCTTCAATAAAGTCGTCTTCATCGTATTCAAAACTATTTGTAGACCAACTTCGTTTGCCTATGGCCTGAAATAAAAATACATCATAACTATCTATATGAGGGCCTACGCTGCCGTATTGTGGGGCGTAACTTATCATTAGATCATCAATTCGCCAGTTAGGTATAAAACCGAACAGACCCAAAAAACCTGTAGCGGCAGGCAAGTGAAGATTGGTATTTTGCACCAGCAAAGTCCAGTGGCTTTCAGGCAAACCTTCAAACTCTTCTGGAAAGAAAGGGCCATGTGTTACCTGCCATGGAATTTCAGCACCCGCTTCGACCACCAATCGTGACTCGACTTCTTCTCGGCAGGCCAGGTCAAATAATTCTTTTTTGGAAATAAACGACTGAAAATCTTGTTGTGCTTGTCTAATTAAGCAAGGTTGTTTTTGCCAATAGGACTTAAGAAACTCTGCGGCATCCATACCACCTGGAATAGTGTTAATCACGAGATTTTCTTTGCCGAGTAGGCTTAGGTTTTCTGCTTTACACGATGGAGGATGTCTAATGTCTGTTGTTTTGCGTTCCCAGTATAAGACATAGGTGTTAACTCGAGTAATTGTTCCTTTGTTGTTTCATCCAGGGCTAACTCGTTAATAAATACTGCAAGACTCTCCTGCGTAATTGAATGTCCACGTGTTAATTCCTTCAGTTTTTCATAAGATTGTTCAACGCCATAACGGCGCATAACCGTTTGTAAAGGTTCTGCTAATACCTCCCAGGCATTATCCAAATCTTGATTAATTGTAAGTGAATTTATTTCCAGTTTATTTCTCATTACTGGGAGTAGTAGTGGAATCTGCTGATTGTTGAAGCAGTACTATTTATAGCAATACTCCGAGATCTTAGCACTTTTCCCTCTACTGATACACGTCACTGAAGCTCTCTTGTTTACAAACTGATCTTTAAGTACAGAGTCACTCCCTTTTCTATGCAACATCTCACAAATGAACATTTCTTGCTTTAAGAAATATTTATTCAATTGATCAGAGTACACTGCAGTTTAATACATTGTACTATATGAAGATCGCTTGAGAAACAAATTGCAACGCTGGTGCTGGGCTGATGGACACATGAGATATACAAGCACTGACTAATTAAATCTCTTTGACTCAGTAATAAATAAATGGACAGCATCAAAGATAAGCATGTTTGATTTTCTATCAATAGTATCACAACCATATAATACAGTTCTCAAATCAAAAGATGCATGTTGTACTATGGTCGCTGATAAGTGTAATCTTTCATTTACATACAATGGACATTCAAAAAAGAAGTGATAAGCAGTTTCCATTCTAGATCCACATCTACACCCAGGGCTGTCAGTAACATACATCTTATAATACAAATCGTATTTAAGTAAGCTACAACCCATCCTCATTCTGGCATGATGAATAGCTGGCCAACGTTCGCCATAAAAATAAAGAAGATTTGATTCTGGATAATAGCTTCGAATAGTACGCTGAAATTGGCTAATTGTGTCCACATTACGTGTCTCTGGTGTTAATTTGTTCCACAGTTTTATGGCAGTTGGAAAGAAAGACCTTCTGTATAACTCTAAACGAACTAATGGAATTCTGATGTGGTCATTGTTACGAAGATTATAATTGGTTCGATCAGAATCCTGACGAGGTAGCAGCTCTGCTAAATAATCTGGTACATAGGAATTCTTTACCTTCCAAAGCATTACTAGCATAGCAGTTTCAATTCTGTCACGTACAGATAACCATCCAGTCTCAGCATATAATTTCCTAATGTTACTGTGTGATGTGGCTCCAGTAACTAGCCTCATACCATCAATATTTATCTGTTCCAATTTGTTTATATCACTATCATATGAGCCTCCCCATACTATGTTACCATACTCCATACAGGGTCTAACAAAAGCAAAAAACATGGTTTGTAATGATCTACGATCAATCTTATGTTTCAATGGCATCATAAGCGAGAGCCTCTTGCGTGCTTTTAAATAAATACATTCAATGTGGTCAGTCCATTTCAAATTCGATGAAAAAGTTAAACCAAGGTATACGTGGTTTCTAACTTCCTTGATAATTGCATCACAAAATTTAACAGACGGATTCATGTTACTATCACGTTTGTTACTGACAACTAATGACTTTGTTTTGTCAGGAGAAAAGGATACAAGCCATCTGCTTGCCCAGTCAGCTATACGTGCTAGGTCAGTATTTATGAGCAAAGAAGTGTTCTCACGGTCTTCCACTTCCACAAATAAGCAAGTGTCATCTGCGAATAAACGCACATTACAGTTTTGGACCTCATATGTTAAATCATTAATATATATCAAGAACAATAGTGGTCCTAAGACAGAGCCTTGGGGAACTCCAGATTGGATATGACCCCAAGTGCTCTCATTACCATTAATAACTACTCTCTGTTGACGATCACGTAAATAACTGGAAAACCAAGCCAAAAGTTGTCCTCCAATTCCACACTTTTTCAATTTATGTAACAATCCTTTGTGCCAGACCCGATCAAATGCTTTTGATATGTCCAAAAATATTACCCGGATTTCCTTGCCATTGTCCAAAGCTTGACAAAAACTATTATAAACCTCTAATAACTGCGTTATCGTTGATCTCCCTGGCAAGAAACCAGATTGGTGCTGACTGAGAACAAAGTTATCTCGGAGATGGTTATAAATATGTTTAAAAACTATACGTTCAAAAACTTTACTGACACAACTAAGCAAAGAAATTGGCCTATAATTGTTGACGTTGTCTTTTGAATTTTTCTTATGCAATGGTAGGACATTTGCATATTTCCAGATATTTGGAAATACTGACTGAGCAATGCTACAATTAAAAAGTTTTTGTAATGGTCCAGCCAATTCCGCAGCACCTTCTTTTAGAAATTTTGGAGATATCTTATCAGGACCAAATGCTTTAGATGTGTCTAATAGTTGTAACTGATCCAAAACCTCTTCTCTTGTAATCTCAATACCATTTAGAATCTCATCAAACATTTGATCAGTCTCAGGAAGAACTGCATCGGAGTCATCCAAAGCAGACATTGACAGAAAAAAATCATTAAATACCTCACTTTTTTCTCCGTCATCAGTTATAACATGTGATCGATGATCTAATGGAGGGATATAAGTTTGACCACCATTGTCCTTATATATGTTCTTCAGAATAGACCACCACTTCTTTGAATTTCTTTCTCCTGATGATGCCAATGAATCATATCTGCTAGCATTGTATTCATTTTTTACCCTGCTAATTTCACTCTGGTAAAACTTATGAGAATTCCGATACAGCTGTCGATTAATATCATTAGTATTTGCTTTCATATTCTTAAATAATCTATTACGCTCACGTCTTAGACGCCGTAAATACGAATTATACCAAGGTTTATCATTGGTTCGAACAGTAACCAGCTTATTGGGAATACAAGTTGAAGCCACACCAAGAAGTTCATCTGTGAATGCAACACTTACATCATTTACATCATCGTTATCAAAGCATCTCCATTCATGACTTGCCAATTGTTCTCTATAATCATCAAAATTAGCTTTACTAAAATCCCACATGACCCGCTTATAAACAGACTTTCCTTTAACTTTAAAAGCACATCTCGCCGTCACAGTGCAATGATCACTTGAACCAACAGGTGCCTCAACGGCTGTCTCACTTACACAAGTAGGAAAATTTGTTATGATTTGATCAATAACTGTTGCACTATTATCAGTGATTCTCGTTGGTGTCGTTATATGGATCGTGAAGTTATTAGCATCTGTAAACTGCTGCAACAACTGACCATTGCGTGTTTTAAGGTCAGAATTCAGGTCTCCAATTAACATGACTTTTCCATTACTGTTGGACATCACGTGATCAATGCTTGTCTGCAAATTATCCCAAAATGTCACATCTGTATTTGATTCAGATCTGTAAAGAGCACAAACAAAGAACTTCTTGTTATGCGTGCGAACTTCAACCCACATTGACTCCATATCTTGTCTTTCAAAGTCAGTTCGCCGCTTATACGCTAGAGTGTCTCTCACCCACATCACTATTCCACCATAACCTAAAGGACCAAACTCCCTGTCCTTTCTGATAGGGCCTTGATAGCCAGCCAACTTAAAATTATCAGAATTATCTGCTTCACTCAACCATGTCTCAGTTAAAACTATAACATCATACTTATCCCCTAGATCAGTTCGCACATGGCTCATGTTATCATTTGCTTTTAAACTACGAATATTAGCATGGCATAACGATACATCATGTAAATGATTGACAGGTCCAGGATTGGTGTGTACATCACCACTTAACAGTATCAACACACACAACAAATGAGACAACGTAATAACACTATGTAGCAGGAAACGTGACCAGTTCAAACAAGCGTTAGTATAATGCTTTTTAACATGCCTGTCCTCTTTGATGCTGCCAAAAAAAGAACCTATGGCGGCTCTATATGCCTCAATGCTGATACCCATGTAATGTTGAGTACCTCAGCGCTATCCACCCCCATGAATTCACAACATTCCAGCACCATAATACAAACAAAAGTTACAAAAATACAAAACATGTAGAAACAATCACAGGTATGCGACTATACAAAGAAAAACTATGTCACCTTTACTCTATAGCTTTGTATCTAGCATAACAGCTGATACACCAATTTATATGTATGAAACTCTTCTTAGAATAATAAAAGCCTGGATGTACGACAATTACTCTATCTTGACATATTAACTATAGTAATATACATCTAATCTCCATATCTGCATCGATCCCATTTTGATACACGTGAATCATTACACACAGACAAATGTAAACTGAATAGAAATCAATTACAAGGTCACTATTAATAACACATAAATTATATCAACATGTGTAAAAATAATAACACAATACATAATATTATAATATAATTTAGATACCAACCAACATGTTGTAACTGAAATATACACATACATTTTCTAAACAGTTGATACATGCTGTGTTATCATGCAGTTTGTGATCAAACATTACTTTAGTTTACCTCTGCACGTGCACTTTGTTTACATGTCACGCACGCTCTGCTGCTGTAACACATCTATCATTACTATATTAGCCAGTAACAACATTGATGCAGAGCACTGCTTGCATTGGATTCACTTGGCCAACTGCCAACATACGGTCAGCTGATGGAGCAAGCTAAAGGTCATGCTTATTTTGATATTATACTGGTGTTTACATGTCACGCTCTGCTGCTGTAACATATCAGCTGGCAACATAACAAGGCCGTAGCACACCACTTGGATTCGTTTGGCTAACCGCCAACAAGCAGTCAGCTGATCAGCTATTTGAAGGTTATGCTTGTTTTGGTATTACACGGCATAGCATTGGTGTTTACATGTCACAATCTGCTGCTGCTGTAACATTGAAGTGACTACAACACATCCTGCAAGAACTTGTAACCAACTGATTTATTTGAACAAGATTCAGTATCAACATTCCAGTACAATCAGTATCTGGCATTAAACAAGTAAATCATGTCTACTGAGTGTACAATATTTCCGGCGCCCCCAGCGGCAGCACATGTACCTTCACAGGAGGCTTGGAAATGTACAATTTTCGCATCAAGTACATGGGTTATCAACATCAACTTTGGCCAATATATGTGTAAATGTATATAGATTCAATGTATGAAATTTCAAGGATATAGTGAGCTTCCCGAAGCAGATACATTTGGATTTTGGACTGAAAGTGAGGAATTTTCATGGTGGATATTTCGCAACATCAAGCCGGCTTAGCCTCCATAACATTGTTCTCTATGTGGCAGCTTTTAGCGCCGAGAACAGAAGTCTGGAACTGAGGCTGTATAGATATGCAGAAAGAAGCTATCTCGAACTTTCATCAGTTATTTGGAGCCAAGATTTGGAATATGTTTCTCATGACTGTTTGACAAATAGCCTGCGTCACGTTTCCATAATGTGGCTGCACTCTTGCGCCAGGAAAAAGAGACCGCATGGGTTATTGCTAAACAGCCTAGTGGAAAGATCTACCTCGAAATTCACCTGCAGAGATATCATGCAAGTACAAGCGAAACAAGAGTTACTATATAGCATCAGTGGATCCCGGATTACCAAATTGTAGAGGAATGCAGACAGGAGATTTATACCGTGTGGCAGAACAACCTGACAATCTTGTTCCTGGATATAGTGATCATTGTAGTGACTTTTACGTAGCAAAATTATTTGGTTCAAACTGTTGTTTGCTAAATCCATGTTTGTGAAAATTTATATTTCTTGCCTCCTGAGAAGTGTATTGTATGGAAGAGCGCTCTAGAACACCAATGTGGATTGGGCGCTTTATAAAAATATATTTATTATTATTATTATTATATATACACATGTGTAAAGATAAACAGTGTAAAGGAATTTATGTGTCAGAGGAGTACAAGGATGTAACAATGTTGTTGTATGCTGATGACTTGGTCTTGATTGGTGACCAAGTCGGTAATGTACAAAATCTTTTG
>WLWI01002147.1_pt1 | contig 17054 bp, 14 predicted proteins | sample 6701501 | NCBI WGS metagenome assembly WLWI01 (sample SAMN12718690, study PRJNA515312) | sponge metagenome | isolation source: marine sponge | host: Mycale hentscheli | place: New Zealand: South Island, Marlborough, Capsize Point | collected 2014-11-01
TAGTATTTAACTTTCACTTATGAGTACATAGCTGCAGGTGCATATGTGTGTGCATATGTGTGACGATTTCATAACAGGAAAAAACCACATGAATTTAATGTGCACTCATGAATATCATTAACTGACTTCCACTATTGGTACATCCACCCAGCTAGCCCACCACACCCAAACTAGCCTACTAGCTGTTGTATAAAGGAGCCAAGTGAGTAACACAGCAGACACCAATTGAGTACACACCCACATTCAACTGCCAGCAAGTTATAACAACAATAGTCACTATAACAGTGACATCACAATACATTTTAATGCCCTTGAGTACAAGTAACTACATCACTAACACACATACATACATGTACATCAATAATTTAATGGTACACTGACGCCTATAGTAGTATAGATCTTAAGCGTGATAAAAATTATTTTTATCGTGAGAATTTTGATAACCTATTAGAAAACATAGCTACATAACGAAGAGTTAAGTTAAATACTTTTAAATGTTCATAATTGCTTTCTCCACATGAACTATTTCAAAGGCTTATAATTGTGGTTTTAATCTTTTGTCATAAGTTTACTATAGTATGCATATTACACTTTGAGGCTCAACAGTTGCTCATCTAAATCAGCAATGTCAACTCCATCCCCAACCTCTAGTTCAGGATACGGTGACCTCATAGAGTGGCTTGAAATACTGTACAGTGTCATGTTTCTATTTGGGTAACTATTTATGTCTACAAACTGTAATAGGAACTTCAATACATAAAGTGACCTTTTAAACATTCTCCATAGCAACAACTATTTACACTTGTTTCCTAATTTAGACCATGATCTAAAATAAGAAATAAATTGGTGACGAAACAATTCACATCAGTTGCTGATAAACTCTAAAAGCTGACTTCATATACCACTGGAATGGACACTTCACTACTACACATACTCAGTAAGGTCATGGTTAGGGAATGGATAGATATGGGCCATTTATATTAAAGGTCAATCTCCAGAGCTATGTACAAGGAATAAATATTACCAGTAAATAAGTCAGCATTCAGAATGTTTTTAGATGGAAATACATAATATCTTAATTAAATTCTTTAAAAAGCTGCCATGAACAAAAGTCATAGCTATAGTAATTTAAACAGCTCTTATTTTTTCCCTTTAATAATTTGCATTATTTTTCAATTATCTTTTATTTAATGCAATAGTAGATCCTTTAGGGCCTAGAAATCACACTAAGAGTACATGATATTTATTAAATAATGATAAAAAAGGGACTTGAGATTACCAAATATAATAAAATCTACCACATAAATTAAATTAACACTCATCTTGACTCATGTGCAGACTGCGTTGATTGAACTGACAAAAACTAGAATATCAATAAAGGAAAGAAAAAACAACAAAAACAACAACAACAAAACAACAACTCAAGAATAACAATTACTCTTAGTTCTCAAGTCCACCCTAGTCATTCACCTTGTTGACCCCAATGCATTCCTAGGCTAGCCGGGACACAGTCACCTAGTGATCCCCACTGCATAACAAGATTATAGCACACTCTTCTGTGACTGTCCACTAATAAACTTATGTAAAACTGGAATATTATTAAGGAAAAACGTCCAGAATGTTAAATTCATCTCCACTTACGGTCCCAGATTCCCCAGACAATTCACCTTTGCTGACCCCAGTGCATTTCTACACTAGCCAGGCTTAACATTGGACACAATGACCCTACGACCCTCTACTGTATAACAAGATGACCCAATATTCACAAAATCAAGGAAGAAATTCCAACTCATCCCATGACAAATCTCCAACACTATTGGCCAAGTTTCCACCAAATGAACTTTGATCCCTTGGAAACAAAATCCCACCTCGTACCACTTGCATCTAAACAGGAACCATATGTCCAATGCACACACAGACGGCTGTATAAACTAACATTGCTAAGGAGATTAGCAGGTAATTAGTGTGGGGGTTTATTTATTTATTAAAATAAGCCAGTAGGGAGGTAGCAACAGGCTGTAAGGGCAGAGGTGCCAAAAGAGGGATTTGCACTGGGAGAAGCTTAGCACACGCCACAAAATCCCCATCCATGTAAAACAATTTCTACCTCATACCATCAGCACATGTAAATACTATACATACATACACAAGTATGGCTGTGTATGGGGCCAAACCTAATAAGACTAGGATTGCTCGATTGTGAGATCATTTTGGTCATGAATATTATTGAATTATAATGTGAAATAATTTATCCTAGGGTTGCTGAACACTCCATGTATGAATTAGCTCTAATAAGTAAATTCTGCTGAATAAGACGCGTGATCAAACTGCCCTACAATGAATGGGTATAAAAGTTCACTAACTCTATGATTTTCATTGATTCTATGACTTATTCTGCCATTGGATGACTTGCCTTTGTTAGTCAGCCATCACATGCCTAATGGCCTCCACAAGTGATATGCATGATACAATACAGGGAATTATTTAGACTCAAGTACCCAGCCTGACATACTAACTTGTGCTAATTAGGAGTGCAGTAGCATAAGGCAGTTTATCCATGCTGTACATAACAGTCCATTCAATGTATCCAGGCCAAAGTGGACTAACTATAGATAAATCACTGTATTCATATAGCATGTATATATATAGAAATAAAGGTCACACCCATGGTGACCTCAGCCAACTGTGCAAGTGACCTCAATGAATCACAGCAAAGCTTATAGGGCTTGAGGAGTAACAAAGTAAACTCCCACTAAACCATTAACAGACTCCATGGCAACCTGCTTGACAAGACTCCTGCTTGGCTCGACTACTACTTGCACCAATTAGCTTTAATAAGGAGAAAGATTCTGCTGATCATCAAAACACCATAACACCTTTATCTGGTGCTAAATGAACTGATGGTGATTCCCTTTACATCACACCTACTGAGCTATGTAGTATCACATGAGAGGTCTGTAGGCATGTGAGGTATGACATTAGCAATGGCAAGTCAGCGGCAGGAATATAATCCATGGAGTACTAGAATTATAATTTATTTATTGGCAAAGATCAAACGTAGCAAAATACAATTATATCTACAATTTTTATATGTACTGGATTTAAGTACATATAGTACAGAACACACACATACAAAAAACAAGCAAACAAACAAACAAAAACAAAAACAAATTGAATTTTCAAATTGTAACAGACCTCGTGATTGTTAAGAAGTGTTGTGAACTTGCACAATGTAATGATGAGTTTGTCAAAGACTTCCTTAAGTTCAAAATGGGCAGCCACCGATGCACACTTGCTGTAAACAACAACAACAACAAAATAAATTGATCTATTGATAATAAACAATGACACAGAGGTCATAAAATTGTATCACCATTATTCAACAATATTAAAAAAAAGGTATTCCTATTTAAAGCAGCAAAAATGAGTACAGTAACATCTGGCATTAAATATCCTACAAGTGACTCGATAAATGTGAAATTACCTGAATCCAGAGATGGCCTTCTTGGTGATGATCTTATCATCGGCATGATCGTAGATGTACGAGAGGGCGGCAATAATGGGCCCCCAGGTTATCAAGAATATATCGTAGGCATAGGAGCTATTTGTCATGCTCACGTAGGACCCTTCATGACCGCTCGACCGCTGAATGAGAAGCTAAACCAAACAAGAAGGAAAGAATTAAATAAAAAGAGAGATCAAGGAATGGGATAGATTCTGAATGAGATAAAACAAAATAAAGAAATTGTTATTATCTTACTCTTAAGGTGTACAATACTTGCCAAAAATGACAATAATAACACCGTATTGATTTTAATAAAAACTACAAAAAATAAAAAAATAAAATAAAATAAATAAATAAATAAATAAAATGTAATTTAATTTTTGAATACAACCATTTAACCTTCACCACAAACTTCTTTCCTGCTTGCATGTCATGCTCCCAGGCACACAATGACTCAATAATTACCGACTGGATGTACATTACCTCATCCAGCCTGAAGGTACAGAGTCTCATGAAGTGTAATAAACTTAGGCTAACAACAACTAAGGAGGTTGGTAGTCAAGGTTACTGGCAAATAAACATAAAACATACATAGCCATAACATATAGCTGGCGCATCACGGAGGAGTCCCGAGTTATTGGCAAATAAACACACATAGCTATAACATAACGCTGGCGCATCACGGAGGAGTCCCGAGTTATTGGCAAATAAACACACATAGCTATAACATAAAGCTGGCGCATCAGGAGGAGTCCCGAGTTATTAGCTAATAAACCATTATTACAACAAAATTGACAGATCATGAGGGGAAGCAGAAGGTGCTGGCCAATGAATATAGTTACAATGCAAAGCAGTATTCTAAGGAACCGGCGAATAGGAAGCTTGCATATCCTGGTGAGGCATCTTAAGTTACTGGCAAATAGAAAGGATCTTCCTTAGAGAGAAAAATGTTTCAGTCCGAGGACCTTCTTCAATGACAAGCTAAATAACCTCTTAACTAATTATTTTACATAGCAATGAGCCGGTATGATTACTAATAAATATATAGTTACAACAGAGAAGCTGGCAGATCACGATAGGAAGTCCTTCTGGTTGTTTAAATAATATCCCTAAGTGGGAGGAACAAACAATACAGCCTGGTATCTTTAACATCTATGAGATTAAATAATGATAACAAAACAAAACAATAAAAAAATAAAATAAAAACAACAACAACAAAAACAACAACAAAAAACAACAACAACACAAAACAAAACGCTAATACATAAAAATGCACCATGCATTAAAACCTACCACACACTGAATAGGAAATAAACATTGTACTAAACAAGCAGATCATATCCCCAAAGATTAGAGTCAAATAGTGGGATAAAGAAGCACACACAAGCATAAAACAAACAAATATAACTACACAAGCAAACAAAAAAGGAACAAAAACAACAACAACAATACAACTAACATGTAAGTGTGTGCAGTAAGCAGACATACTCACTGGTTACTAAGTGTGTACAGTAAGCAGACATACTCACTGGTTACTAAGTATATACAGTAAGCAGACATACTCACTGGTTACTAAGAAAAGAATATTCAAGAGCTGTGGTTGCTATGTACAACACACATTAGTTCAGAACAAAAGATAAGGTCAAGTTGTATCAATGAATAAAATCAGTGAAAATAACCAACAACTAGAGAGTTTACAAACTTATCAGGTATGTATTTGGTAAACCTGCAGAGATATCACAACAAAGGAATAGAAACGAAAACACTTAGAAGAATCGAAGCCCTTTGCTAAGTACAATAAGTTCCTGTACGTACATTCAATCAGAGCTATTGTGAATGTAGTTCTACAAGATGCACATGTATGTTATAAAAACACCTAACATGTTATAAAAAGTAAATAAATGTTGTACATGAGTCCTCCTTTCATTCCCCTCTCCTCACTCACCTTCCACTGATAGTTCTCTTTGACAGCTCCGGCTCGCTCTGCTGGTAAGATTATTTCTTCATCCCTGAAAACAAAAAAAAAAAAAAAAAAAAAAAAAAAAAGTTAATTGAATAACAAACTTCCAAAATCTAGTCTTGTTATGCCTGTAACAAGGAAATCACAATCAATAGTTTTTTTGACTAGCTAGCATTTGCTACTGCCACTGAAAGCCTGAGACATTAAATTCAAATGGTGTGTCCCAGTACCTTATCTTGTAGTAGATCTCGGATAGGAAACTGTCCGGGAAGCTCTTGCCATTGTTAGTTTTCCTCTGATTCCTAATGTATTCCTACATGCATAGAGTACATGCACAAAACACCAACAAATGAAATACATCACTGCACTGGATTTATATTGTATATACAATATATATGTATGTATATTATATATATATTTATATACTTTACAATTTCCAACAAAGTTAAAGCACACTAAAACAACAAAAACTACAATAACAAATAAAAAGTGCATTGTCGCATCAACACAAATACAACACCAATAAGAAGACTAACATTTTTATCAGTTTTTTTTTCCCTCCAGAGGAAGGCATAGTTCCTTATCTAATGTATGATTTCACACATGTAGCATCTCGTTCAGAAGAACTCTAAATCACTCTAAATCGCATTATAGGCTGGGATGGGGGTTGTGCTGTGTGTGAATTAAATTAATCCAGACAACAACTGTGGCAGGTGAAAGCCTTAAAAAGTAATCACAGCTGTGCAATCAAAGGCATCCCTGCCCAGTGTGGGGAAATGGTGAGATTCACTTAGACCTGAGATCAATGGAAGTTCCTGACTATGAGGTCATACAGTAGTAACCATGGAAGTACAGTGCAATAACAAGGCTCTAACAATACATCATCAGGAACAATCTGAAAGCAGATTATTAACGATCACACATACAAACCATTTATCAGCTTCGATTATTGATACGAAGTAATACACAAATTTTTCACGTAAATAGTTGATGATTAAAAACGAGACACCTCATGAAAAATTAATACCATCAACCTAGACTCTTTGAGAAGAAAAAACAAACAAACAACCTATTATAATTATTTGACTGCTTCTGCACAAAGCTAGATGTCTATCACCCAGTGCTGTAGGCAGCTGCCTCATGGGAGAAGGTAGTGGAAGAGGGGGGAGGGAGGGGGGGGGGGGGGGGGGGGGGGGGGGGGGGGGGGGGGGGGGGGGGGGGGGGGGGGGGGGGGGGGGGGGGGGGGGGGGGGAGGGAGGTACTTTAAGGGCATGTGCTTTAAAAGTATTCAATGTGAAACAATCACCTCGTTAGATTATGCCCCACAATTATGGGGGAACTATAGCTCCCCGGAGCCCCTCCTTCCTACACCACTGTTTATTAGACACGTATATGTATGATGTAATAATATGCTAACACGTACTGTACTTGCTACTGATGTTGGTCAAAACAGTTCAGTGGCAGTTCCAATACATGCATTGAATTGAATAGGCTTCACTCAGACACTCTGGAGACCTGGAGGTCAGAGAGGACACATGGGGGCTCCGAGAGGGTGCATGCTGCAGGCAAGAGGAATTTGGACCTTCTGTGACTGGTTTGTTCTTTGGCAACTGTTGTTTTACCAACATCACTAACCTTATGCCATAACTTCACGGCTGAATTAGTGTCAATTACAAACCTCCTGGGAGAATGCCAGCTTCATTGAAATATGTATGGGTTACTGCAGCTAATCGTGGATGAAAAGGAACTGTTTGCACAATGAAACTGACCCTTGGGAGTAATGAATATGCACTGATCTATAACGTTAGAAGGATCAAATCAATAGTTCATCTTGATACAAATACAAAAAGCAACTTGCCAAAAAAAAAAAAAGGAAATTTTTTTTTACAAGATCAGTCTCAAATTTATGAATGATAATACTTTGTACTGTCGTTCACCCTTATTTATGATAATCATAATTCACTCAGTGACTCAGACTTGACACTAAATAGTATACACATCAGCCACTGAACATATTCAGTATGCAAATTCCAATTTTTTTGTAAGGCCCAGTTAAATCATGCAAAATCTTGAAAGATCATAAAGGAATTTTTTACTTGGGAGTCTACATGTTAAAGCAACACATACATAGCATATTGGTGATGTGCATGCATGGCGTAGTTTGGTGGTACTTGTTACCTGGAGATGACCACTTTCTGTGAGTTTGGAAAGGGATATCCCTGTCAGGGTTCCTTCCCATCCTAGCCACACCTCCTTGCTTGCAGTCCTCGTAGTTAGGTCTAACTTACATTAAACCTGATCGTAAAATTCAAATGCACACGTGCAGAATATATGAGAGTTTTTTCTTGCATTGTGTACATTATTCACTCCGCATACACATGCTGCTATATGCAGAAGATGTGCCACGTACATGTGGCTAATAGAGATTTGTAAAGACGTGTGTGCAATGAGTAATTCTGTGCATGTGTATTGAGTGATTATGTGTGTGTGTGTGTGTGTGTGTGTGTGTGTGTGTGTGTGTGTGTGTGTGTGTGTGTGTGCATGTGATTTACAAGAGCTACTTTAGCCATGTATAGTTTGACAACAAAACCATGCAGGGGGTGGGTGGGGCTGTTAACTTGCAAACTCCAGCCCTACTGGCCAGGCATTATGTCTATGCACACATTTTGAAAATATAGAGCTTACCTGATGCTTGATATGCAGGTTTTACTTATTACTAGAGCTGACACTACTCTCTCTCTCTCTCTCTTTTAACTCTGACCTCTCTGTGTCTCATATTGCCAGTCCCGAAAGCTCCGGGGAAGTCCCATATTTATCAATTAGCCATGTCCGGCAACGGAAGTGTACTCTTTCTATTGTTGTCCTGGATAATGTGAAAATCAGGTTACTTATATTCAATACATGTGTATTGTATAGTTGGTATAAAAGTGGGGGGCTTAGCCCCACTTATTATAAAAGTGGGGGGGGGGGGCTCTAGCCCCCTCAGCCCCCCCTGTGGCTATGCCACTGTGTTTACTGTGCATGATCTGCCAAGCTTGCAAATTCTTCCACTGTTATAAAAACTTGAAATGTTTATTTGATTCTAAAATTGCTTTTTTCCCCATGAATATATCAGTTTAATCTGAAGAAGAGTGACTGTGCAGACTTCAGCGACCACTACCTATTGTCGCCGGTTGTAGAAAAGGATGTACGAAGATGTTCAGGTATGGAGGAAGAGAGGGATTCAAAGGCATATGTGCTTTGAGATTTAAAGATGGTAATGTGAGAAATCACCCCTTTAAATTGTGCCCAAACTTATAAGGGCCCCCCAGCCCTGAGCCCTCCCCACTTTTCTAAGCCACCGGCAAGATAATTGTTTTGCAACGCACACAGCAAAATGCAATATAGTGAAGTTTTGGCTTAGTCAGTGGCAGTCCAAACACCAGACCTTCTCTCCACCTTTGTACTGGCAGACACAATCAGGTAATACCCATGGAGATGCAAACAAGCACTGTAGTGTCTTCATTTAGACAGACACAGTGTGTGTGTGTGTGTACTGTATATGATGATGCTGCCACCCATCCTAGGCCTGCTAGTCCTGACAACTAGGAAGACTTAAACCAATTAGAGCAGTGACGCGAGGCACACCAAAGTCAAGGTTAAAAAAGTACTCTTTGATTAACTTGATTCACTTACTGCATGTCCTTGTAAGGCTCACGCATGCATAATTAGAGCAGTGACGCGAGGCACACCAAAGTCAAGGTTAAAAAGTACTCTTTGATTAACTTGATTCACTTACTGCATGTCCTTGTAAGGCTCACGCATGCATAGTTTTTTTGGTGATATCAAGAGAATGACATTACTGAGGGGAAAACCCACAATGAAGGGGAAACCCCCTGCATCATGTTTATGCTATGTGTTCAAACCAAAACATGACATAAAACAAGTGGAAGTATAAACATGGAGACCTCATTACATGTCTATTCTTCCTTCCATGCGTTTAAACTGCCTTTGTAGTACATAGTTGGTAACTATTGGTACATGCTGGGCTGCATATAGAAATCGGAGGGGCAAAAACAACTTTCTTCTTAAATTTTGGGAGGGGCAGTGAGAGACTTTATAACATACGTTATCTGGAAAAAAAAAAGAACACACTGTTTAATGTCTTTAAGCCTCATTTCCTAAAGTTGCATGGATAACAATATCTTCCAAGACTGTATATTGTATACACACATCAATACACCACAAATTGAAACTAGAAATTTCTCTTCTACTTCAGAGCTCCAAGCACGCCTGTGTGAATGGGTTCATGTGTGTGTGTGTGTGTGTGTGCAGGCAGTTCCATGTGTTACATGCATGTATAATGTTTGTATGCAAGTTGACTATATAACTCTCCAGTTATTATCAATAACTTATAAAATAAACTTGAACTCTTGTTTCCAAGAATTGCAATTAAGTGTTATCTCCCACTTTTCAGCTTAACAAAGTTTTCAAAACTAACTTTTATTACCTCTACCGCAATCTTTTATCAGAATCTCCTTTCACCACAAATCATATCTTTCACTTTCTTCCACACCTACTGTTTTACACACATAACCTTCTCCATTACATCATTCAACGTAATCTATTTTTAACTGTACAACCACATACAGTATTACCTTCATTAAATTACCTAGTACAACTATGTATTTCTTATAACTTCTCACCACACCATATCTTATAGCTACATGTGTAACACCTCAATGTTACATGAGCATGTGTAACACCTCAATGTTACATGAGCATGTGTAACACCTCAATGTTACATGAGCATAGGTTCCTTGCCACTCACATTCAGGGTCATTTTCTTTTTGTTCTGTTCGTTGTGCAGATCTGTGTTGAGCATCATTATGGAATAAGACAGGACAAACACAGCGTCTCTGTTCTCAAACATCTCTCCCAAACAACCACTGCCAGTGTTGGAGTCCTGACCGAATGACAAAGGAAGAACGGAGGACAAGAGAGGGGAAAAGAAAGCAGTGTAGTTAAACAGAGTACAGTATATAAAATGCAAGTATATTAAACCTTCATGATTATCTTTCTCAAACTTCTTTTACTCATCAGATGTATTGTCTCTCCTTCACAGGCTATATTTTAAATAATACAGAATTAAAAATATTTAATATAATTAATATAATATATTATGTTTTTTATATTAAACCATTACATATGTATTATGTCCTGCTCTTTGTGTGAATTCGCACAATCTATGGACTGTCACCCAATCTATGAATTTACTGGGTCAGCGAAGCGAGACTCTCACTAACGAGTCTCAATTGAGACTTTGGTATATACAGTGGAACCTCTCTACAAAGGGACTCCGAAGAACAACTTGACTCTTAACAACAGCCAGCGTAAATGGAACACAGTGATCTACTACAATAAAAAATAAACTCTGAAAGCAGCCAAACTCTCTACAAGGGTCAAAAGACTTGACCCCAAGCATGGCCTTTGTAGAGAGGTTCCACTGTATATATATATATATGGCAAAGTTCAAAGAGGTCAATGCGTGTCCACCCCCGGAGGTTACTTAAAAAACATGAACATTAGCACGGGCGCAAAAAACCGGTATATCCAGTAGAACAAGTATGTACAATGTTGTGTGTTGCTAAAGAATAGCAATAAACAAAACATAAACATTAACTAACCAAAATTATTAGCAGTTAGCATTCAAATTTAAATTTCAGTCAAACCAGCTCGCTCGCCATTTGTGCTGAAGCACATCACTAGTATAATGTGCAGCACCATCTATAGATTGTGTTAATTTGTACGACCAGAACATACATATATACTATTTATACTTATTCTTCTTTATTCAACACAATTTACTTGTTATTCTTCTTGAAGGAGGAAACAGAAAGTAAAGCAAATTAGTTGCACGTGTCCATGAAAAGTTGTGGTTTTGTGGTTATTGCATTCACCTGAATGTGCGTTAGTAGGCGGGGCTGGTGTGACTTGAGAGTTGTGGTGTACGTATGAGCGTGTGTGCACGTGCTTCTGTGCTAGTTTACTAACACGAGTACTTTCACACTCTCCGTCTGTCTCAACTCTACTTATGTAATTGAGATCTTGTCATGTCTGTATACCAACTGTTTTCAGCACATCAAAAAAAAAAAAAAAATCCATTTACGCATGTAACATACATTATTAACTAACGGGTAAAATATCATTTTTATTATTTTATATCCCTATATCCAACTGATCAAATTACAATCATGACTCAGACTGATGCATGGACAAACAACTGTGAGATTAACAACACATTCCTTCACCAGAAAATACACTTTTAAGGTCTCTATTCTCACTAGTCCATGCAATATGTACGCTTACACTAACTTAATGGTACCAGAGAATAGACATGGAGGGGGGAAAGGCCAGGAATGGAGGAGAGGAAGGGAAGAAGGGGATGGTAAATACAATGGGACAAACACATTCCTTTGAGTGGGGGATAACATTTTTTTAAACAAGTAGTAGACAATGTACTTTGTATCCGCGGGCGATGGAGGACAGCTGATGGTTGTTGGCCACCCTGATGGCCGGTAGTGGTAATTGTTACCATCCCCTCCCCCTACACTTGGAGTGCTATTTGCCACCCTCAAATGCCACTCCCCCCACATGGCCACCTTTAATGGCCATTTAGTTCTAATTGCCACCCTCAGGCTATGCCACTCCCTCTGCATTGTTTCAAGGGCTAATTGATGCCATATCAACACCCTCGTTAAAAATAAATTCTTGGGAATGCAAACACATTGAAAATAAATTACACAATTAATTAATGAATAGAAAATATAATGTCACAGCAGCCTGAAATGAGCTCTGACTTATTAAATCAATATGTCGAAGGAAATACAAAAGGAGTGTCAAAAAATACCTAGTTAAAAACACAAAATAGAAATAGAGGTTGTTAATAATGAAATCTATCATATTTACCCATTGGAGCTCTATTCTTGTGCGCACTTACAAACAATTTGCATGTATACGCACATCAGGGTTCCATCTAGAAAATCTAGTTCGGGAGGAGGGAGGTGACCTAGTCCACCTTCTCACATAGCATGCAAATATTAAGGAAGGGGGGAAGCTGGGAAGTTCAGGGGGAAAAGCTTACACCCCCCCCCCCAATAATAACAATCCCTGCATGCATGTACACACACACACACACACACACACACACACACAACTATAACTTATACAGTCACATGACAGTCTTCAACTCACCAGCCAATAATCAGAGAACAACTCCAGCACTCTAGTCACAATCTGTGCCTCTCCTGGTAACCTGCAAGTAATGCTTGCTAATAATAAGACTTCACACCAGAAATTAATTAATCTGATATCTAATTTAAAGATAAGAATCAACACACCAGGAATGCACTATGACACAAATTAAAAATAGTAATTTGAAAAAAAAAAAAAAAAAAAATTAACAGCTTAGTCAAAGTCTTCCTATCACATGGACTTCTCAATAGAATTTCTAACAGTGATTTATATATAATATAATTCTACGTAATATTCTACATACATTAATAGTTTATCAAAAATCTACACAAAAGAGAAAAATCAATAAAAAAAGAAAAAGAAAAAATGATAGTACCCTGCATATTGCAAGCCATTAAAAACTCAGATAGAGACAATGGTAAACCCTAATGCTTAATAAACTACTATTACTAATTTGAATTGGTAAAAAATATTTCAATGGATTTACGATTTGTAAAAACATGGACGTTTATAGAGTAACATGCCTACTCTTCTCCCTAAATATGCCAAGAATTTCATGTCCCCCCCACCTTTCAGCTCATGTCCCAAGTGAAACTCCTGTAAGAATCCTCGCAAGATATACGTATAAATAACTAGGCCATCTATTCACAGCAAAGTCCAAAGTCCTTCTTGGGGGGAATTTCAATTAACTGTTTGACAAAAGAAAGGCACATTTTTGATCATCCAAGTAAAATAAAATTTACACCTGGGGGAGTTGTCTGCAATGGACTACTCCATATGACAGAAAATACCTACATACCTACCTCTTGGACAAATTCCCCACCTACTATCTAAATTTCCTGCTTTTTCCTTTTGTTGCCAAACTATTGCTGGTAAAATTAGTCATGGTTTTCTCCATGGGTGGCTGGAGTGGGCCGTGCAACACTAGGCATGCTTAGCTCAACTTACCGGAATGCCTCCAGGAACACCCTCAAGGCATCTAGTAGTGCTACTCCCCTCAAATTCTGAATGCTAAAATAGGAAAGGGAGAGAGAGTGAGGCAGAAGGGGGAGGAAGAGAATTAAGAAGAGGGGGAATGGTAAAGAGGAAATAAATTATTTTATAGGAAAAACAAAAAACAACAAAAACAAAATAAAACCAACAAAAACGAACAAACAAAACGACAACAAAAAACAACAACACAATAATAACCGGTGTTGAGTGTTTAATAAAGATAAAAACAAACAAACAACAAAAACAAACAAACAAAACAACAACAACAAAAAAAACAAAAACAACACAACTGATAAAGAAACTGCAGCTATTGTAACAGTGTTTTTGTTTGTGCTATAACTAATAAAATCTCACCTGACGAAGGCCTCCAGCATATCGACATTGTCACTCTTGCCAATGTACTCTCCAATCTTAGCCTTGTTCAGAGCATGGTTCTGCCACAAGAAGTCTGCCACCTCTCGAGGTTCAGGAGGTGACTTCAGGATCCCTTGCTCACACAAGAACTGAATTCCTTCTTTAGGACGCTTCTCATTAAACAGCTCAGTGCCTGCCAAGATGAGCTGGAGACAGAAAGAGAGAAAGACAGGGAATTTATTCTACGGATATAACTTGAACTAGTTTGACATTCCAAAAATTTGTTAATATAATTATTGGTGAGTGAGTGATGCGAGCGAGACACTATCAGGGATAACACAATTGAAAATTGGGGATATTTGTTTATATATATGTTTGAACGTACATGTACGTATGTCATTTCTGTACCTTGACACTGGTGTTTTTGTGTTAGTTCGGTGGTCGACCCCGTCCCAAACTTCACTAAACAGAATCCTCTGGTTTATCAATCATTACCCGTATCATCCTAGAAATTGAATTGTTTACAGTTGCGGGTGCAGTTTATCTTAAACACTTACCGGAGCTCCATTTTATATTTGAGTTAGTGGTGGTGGTAAGTTAATGCGCTATTTGTCATAATTATAAGCCCTACGCAACAGCATTTACTTGAAACTTCATTGTCCACTAGACTAACCACGAAGGTAAGTCTCATGTAGGTATGTCCAGTTGTGTGAAAGTATTGTGCTTCACAGCTACTATTTAGCAGAAGAATATCACAAAGAAAACGTTTAAATTGACTCAAAAATTCAAACAGTTGTGGCAAGTGGTTACTATGGCATTAAAACTTTACCGAATCTACGTAATTTAAAAACTCAACCTTTTTTTAAGTAGCTTGAGTGTTAGAATTTACAATCAATCATTTAACAATAGAGTAGTTTTAGGCTCGTTCACTCAAGCACATCACTAGTCTATTTACAATAGCCTTTGCCAACTAATCTAATAATTGAAAGGCAATCATTTGAAGTATGAAAAAACTTTCATTGATAAAGTATGTATGCTAGGAATGTGCAGTAAACACTTCCAATGAATTCCTAGAGAAAATGACAGGCTAAATTTAAAAAAATTTAATTAGTAAAACTCCCAAATGAAAGGGACTATTTTGGGGGAATGGAACAGTTACAATTGAAAGTCTAATACATTACATATACTTATTACTCATTAGCCTTGCATACTTTGACTTTTACCATTTATGAAATGGAATGGATAAAAATATAAGATATTTCGTAGTAAATGTCCTGGTGTGAGTGTAAGTGTGTGTGTGTATTTGAAATGCACAGTTAATACTTTATCTTGTGTGTGTGTGTGTGTATGTGTGTGTGTGTGTGTGTGTGTGCGTGTGTGCGTGTGTGTATGTTTGTACTGAAATCCACCCCACTTGTGCCTCGAGGGGAAATACACCCAAGAGTATTGAAACAACAACACTTGAAAAACAAAAACAAGGTCATCAGGACCACAGTCTCCACAATCCCTAAAGGAGAGAGAATTGCTGCATTATCATGCTTAAAACACACATGCAATCACACCGACCATTAAATGCGGTCATCGTTGCTATCCTTACTTGGCTAAGCTCAGACAAACTAACTCATTATAAACAACTCAGCCTCCAATGAGATAGAGAAACAACAAACAGACACGGGAATAATAATAATGTTGCCTGTAATAGCTTGGCAATAGTAGATGAAGCTTATAATGAAGTGATCCATTTCCTAAACTAGTAACTCTTAGTCTTTTTTTTTTCTTTTTTCAAATTAATACTGTAACATTTATATATACACGAGTGCCAATGTGTCTAGCCTCTAGCTAATAGTCTTTGTTTCAAATATTTCTGGAAATTTATGATAATTAGGTGCAAAGGGGAGAGGAAGTGCCCCCTAAAATCCCCGTTATTTCTCTTTAATCTTACTCCCTTTGATATGCTTACTTGTTTTGATCTGTTTAATAACCCTTTCATGCAAGTTAATGTCCTATATCATGTAGACACGTCTTATGGTGCTACTACACAGAGTTGATGACTCATAATAATCCTGAGAAAGACCCCTATGCACGGGATGTATCTATAAATCTGGCTATAAATCTGCACTATATTTAGCCACTCAAGATCCAGTTAGGTACAGTTTCATTCTTTGATGTTACCACTTGCAATAAAATCTCATTATACCGACAAACCAATCAAGGCTTCAAGTAGACGAACCATAAAAAGTATAAAGTATAATTTACACATAGGAAGAGTTAGAGGGGACGATGTCAGTAACAAATTTATTGATGGGCTAGAATGGAAGAATTGAAAGACTGCGGAATAAAACAAAGTATAATACATTACGTACATAAACTGCAGAGCAAGTGTCAAGCTAGACTAAATGAAGAGAGGACTAAATCTACGATGGCAAACTTCAAACACTTTTGTACTTACATAATATCGTTTGTTTATTATAAACAAAGCCTAAACAGAGTGAAAACTGAACATGTAAACAAGTCCACTTGATGTTCAAGTGAATTTCCATTATACCCTGAAATCAAATACATTAGAACGGGTGTGCCTCACAAGCTCTGATTCACAACCTTGCATGAATGTATGCACCTACAAAAACTAATTTGTAAAGTAACTAAAACTACTAATGAGTCCAAACCAACTCTAACTGTAGCTATTGGCTGAGGAAGAAAGGGATCAAGAGAGGGAAATCATGGATAAATATATCTTACACTGCAACAATTAGTACATCAAGTGCGATGGAGTGGCAGGGTATTTGCTAGTACATAAATAATAGTTAACTGTAAATTATGATACAATGGCTCCATTAATGCTTTAGGAATAATTTTTAACACAACTTCCAATTGGCATAAAAGAAACCAGACTTCGGAAGATAGAAGATTGGTTCTGAATTGCATTCATTGGGAATATATTACCTCAGTGTCAAATTCCATTCATTGAGGATACCCTAGAGACAGAAACTCAAAGCTTATACCATGGCA
>WLWI01002148.1_pt1 | contig 17049 bp, 12 predicted proteins | sample 6701501 | NCBI WGS metagenome assembly WLWI01 (sample SAMN12718690, study PRJNA515312) | sponge metagenome | isolation source: marine sponge | host: Mycale hentscheli | place: New Zealand: South Island, Marlborough, Capsize Point | collected 2014-11-01
TTATGTACAGAGGGTAGCATGTCCTTCAAAACTCCATTGTTCTTGTTCATTGCACTGCATATACAAATGTGTCTGGTTACTTATATTCAATACATGTGTATTGTATAGTTGGTATAAAAGTGGGGGGCTTAGCCCCACTTATTATAAAAGTGGGGGGGGCTTCAGCCCCCCAGCCCCCCCTGTGGCTATGCCACTACTCATGTAAAATTGACTCAGATGGAGCATTATGCATTTCTTGTAAACCTTATTTGTCTGTCATCATTCTATTACTATGTTATTTTTTGAGAGGTGGAAACCAAAAAAAATACACTCTTGCATAAGTGAGTAGAGTGACCATCGCAGTAGCAATGTTAATGTTGGACACATCTTCCCCTCATAACAACCATATCCAGTTATTATTTAGTTTACATTCCTTGAAATAGTAACTATATGTTATAAAATATTACATTGCAACTTTCTGGATTCTCGCTAGATAACCATCCCCTCCCTTGGGCTTCACCCCTATGGATTGGAATTGTTATCAGTAATAATTAATCAAACCCACAGGGTAACTATTACATAAACATTCATAAAACTTAGATAGAATTTCTTACTCTAATTAATTTGCTTAATTGTTTCAGGAAATGGTAACGAAGACGACAAGATAATAATGACTACAAATGAAGTATACAGATCCCAATTGCCTCAAGGGGAACCACTAGGTATATGCACAGTATAATATTATATATAGACTTTATTGTGGTACTGTTGTGTAGTTAAATGTACTAGATGTATATTTTATAAGATTTCGGTACACACACTATCATGCACCTGTTAAACAATGAGCAGCAGTGACTATTATTGTTGATGGTATGTAATTGGTGATTACAATGTAGTGGACACAAATAACAATGATTAATTGAATAATGTGGAAAGTTTAGAAATAATAAAATATTTTGATTTCAGATGTGTTCATAAGTACATAATTTAATGTTTTATTTAGGAATTGATCTGGAGTCAGAGAGTATTGTCATGACAAAGAATGAAGTATATGAATTCAAAAAATTAGAAATGGATGAATCAAATGAATACTACGTTACCTAAACAATACATTTTATTTCATATTTAGACTAGAATTACGACAATATGGTTGTTTTGTGATATTTTAATAGATATATATATTATGTATATGCAAGTACATATAAAGCTAAATGTAAGTAATATTACTGTTGCACACCTGTTTTCTACGTCTCAGACATTTGAATTGAACACAAATTTTGGTACAATGCACCTTTGAAGTATTCACTTTTTTTAGCAATCAATCACCACTGTATATACAATAATAATATTCCTAGTTTGCCAATGCAATAATATAGCATTGAACCTTAAGCTAGTGTATCTTATCACAATAGTTTCCAGCATGCAGCCCTGCAGTGTTCTGAGCACAAACCCAAGAAACATGCATTCAACTGTTGTAAGCACAACAATATTAGTGCTTCGGTCAATTGTGTTTACTGGCTTCACGAGTTGGATGACTTACAAAAGGTATCTCCTAATGTTTCATTAAACAAAATTGAATGCTTTATTAGACTCGTAATAATAATCATTTTATTATGTCTATAATAAGGTTCGTTAAAATATATCAAATAAATTGAGTGTTCTAACAATGGAGAGAAAACACATGTACTTACACGTCTTACAGGATCACCAGGAGGCGACAGGAAGAGAACTGAGTAGACATCTGTATGTGTGTAGCAGATGATTAAAAGATGTTATAGACAGTATTATGATCACCCACTTTTTGTTATTATACTTTCCAGGTATTTTCAGAAGTGTAAACTTAGTGGTATGTTGTAATATCAATAAAATAAAAAAAATTCAACAAAATGCCATTTTTTCTGCAGTCTCCTCAGTCAAAACATCAATAAAAATATTGTTGAAGGTTTTGACTGAGAAGACTGCAGAAAAAATGGCATTTTGTTGAAAATTTTTTTCCTTATAGTAACTCTCACTCTAAGCGCGGACATTCCCACGCATAGACATGCTATAATGTAATTTGCACTGGCGTCTTTATAATACAGAACTTCCCTCAGCACGGACTTGAAAGAAAAAAGAAAAAGAAAAAGAATCCGCGCTACATTTGACTGAAGCCGAGTTGTGAGGGTGAGGTTATCAGAAGTGTACGTATTACAACTATATTACATAAAGCTGAGACCCTACGCCCTCCCTTTCACTTTTGCCATATCGGCCTGTCGCGTGCAGCTTTGAAAAACAATGTCTCGCAACTTAAACTGGCTACTTATATTGTGCTACTTAAGAATCGAAGTATGTAAAACTTCAGAGTTTGATCTACAGCCGTTTAATATTCAACAGTCGTTCTTAACTAATAGCACCTTGCTAGTAGATTCGCAAGGAAGAAATTATGTTATTGCAGGAAATCAACTTCTAAGATTGAATAGAGACTTGCTACTAGAACAGAATGTCTCTCTCTCAGATCGAGCTGCTACTTTCTCCCTGAGTCCAGATGAGCAGAGATTGTTTGTGTGTGTGAATGGCATGACAGACAGGTCCTGTTACTTGTATAACCCCAGTGATCTCACAGTTCCTCCTGTAGCTACTGGAGTGAGCATAGTGGGTAATGGTGGAGTTACTGCTACATCATTTGCTACTGAGGGAAGCTTCTATGTGGGAAGTTATGAAGTTATGGTGACTAGCAATTCATTAGGACGAATGAAACTCAGTCAGTATATATACGGAGATGGTACAGGTACACCCATGATTCGAACTAGAGATGACTATCGTGCCACTGAGAGTCAGTTTGATAGGAGAATGCTGTATGGATTTGTGCGAGGAGAATATGCATACTATGTCACTGTTGATGGAGGAGGTTATGTTCCTAACTACAGAATATTGAGAGTCTGCCATGCTACTAGTTGTCCTGGTAACACCTCACCTTGCACTTTCACTGCACTCTACGAACAAGCCATACAATGTGGAAATAGATTTGGCAGTGGAGGTGGAGAGAATTTATGTGGATTATCATTAGTACAAGACTTCAGTAGTGTATCTGGTCCCAGTGTTATAGTGTCGCGGTGTCGCTTGGACAGAAGCTCAGATAATACTGTGTGCTCATATAACCTAACAGCTATTGACTCTAACATGGATGCAAGATATGATCGCTGCAGTATGGATATTGGAGAATCAAGATTAGCATGGATAGATGCTATTAGCTGCAGAACATCAGCTGTAAGTTTTGTTGTCTTTAAAGGAAGTATTGGTGAAATTGAGTGCATTAAGGTTGCAATACATGTTTTTTTATTTTAAAAAAAAGGTTCATATTTTTTTATGGTGGAGTTTTCCCCTTTATTATCTTATTAACTCTTTTAATGTTTCAATTCTTCACCGACTCTTAATGAAGTTAATCAAGTTATATAGATATATTTACTCCATGGACAAGAGATACTATACATCTGTTCATCAGTGTGATTTGTACCATTTTTGAATTCAATTACTAAATTCTAGTCTCCAGTCCTTGTTGCCAATATTTTTAATACTAGAGTGATTATGCACAAGATACAAGTTTGTTTCTCTTCTTCAAGTAAAATGTTTTTTACAAATTCAAATTTTTAGCCGTTTATATTTATTTTTAAATAGATATTCATTTTTATATTCCTATTAGTAAAGCCAATTTTGCTGTTACACTCAAAACTCGATTTCTATAAAATTAAGATGCCTCAATTTTAAAAAATAGTCAGTTGTATTATTTTTATTGCTTCACAAATTCTTTCTCAGCATTCTTTTACTCATTAGATGTATTCTCTCTCTTTAACAGGCTCTTTAAACAATACAGAATTAAAAATATTTGTTTGCAGGCTGGTTGTCATAGCTCAGTGGCAGAACGTTTGTGCATTATACAAGTGGTCCCGGCTTCGATTCGTGGTGGATACCAAATATTATTAATTCGGTATTGTTTAAACAGCCTGTGAAAGAGAGAGAATACATTTAATTTTTATTGCTGTTGTATTATGATATTGTTGTTCCATATTCCTCTGACAAAGTCTAAATTGTTGAGAGATCATTTTATATCTACATGTGAATTGTAATTGTTTCTTGTGCTTATTTATACTTAGCAATAAATTGGTTGAGTAAAATCTTTGAGATAATCTTACAGCCACATGGGACTGTTAATCTGTTCATACTGAAATGTGTCATAGCCCATAATATTGGCCTTTGGTAACTCAATGATGAGTTTACTTGAAACCAAAGCCTACAAAAAAAGAGAATTGTTTCACAGATAACATTTGATTATAGATTGATACAGTTATTGTTAATATTATCTTATAGTTTACAGACAGATGCAATTTTGACTTTCCCCTGGATGATATATCAAACTCTCAGACTGGAACATTACCTATAGTATTTGGTGCTATAGTAGTTCGTAATGTATTGACAAATGGAGATTATGTAACAGCATCTCTTGCTATCCAGGTGGATGGTCTCTCTATAATAGTGTTATCTTACAGCAGCCACACAAGAACTTCTCATTTTATTGCATTTGTAAGTAGATTAATTTTTGTTTTAATTTTTCAATTTTCTATACTCTTTAGTTTCAGAAAGAGAAGGACATGATGCTCGGAATAAGTGACAGTTTCAAAGAAAATTCCGTGTCTTCTGCAGTAGGGACTCTTCAGTGGCATTTTGACCTGGAATATATTTATGCTAGCTCAATGACTAAAGTTAGTATTATTATTTATTATGTTTATATAATTTAGATATCACATAACATGTCTTCAAAAAATGGGTGGCTATGAGTTATAAAATTTATCATTATAGCTTAACACATTATGACTTCAAATAACGCTATTGAAAGTGCCAAGTCATGATGCCATTTGTGAATTCTAACCATTTTTAAGTGATTTTTCTCCAAAGTTTTAAGTATTTTTATTTCTGTCTGTTGATTTTTAGATTTTAGGAGTTCCCCTTGAGGAGTGTTCCTTGCACAGAGAGTGTTCTAGTTGTGTGTCTGACAGGAACCCTCTGTGTGGCTGGTGTGTGGTAGAGAACAAGTGTTCCAGAGTGTCCCAATGTGCTAATGGAAACTCTACCAGTGACAGGTGGATACGTGCAGACAACACTACTACCAGTTCTGGCAGATGTATCACTAACGTTGTCACTCCTAGTCAATATGTCATGGATGATCCACAGATAGTAAGACCATTATGTAGTTATTTTTCATATTTATAAAAAACACAATTTTTCCAGCATTTTACTGATTGTAAAATGCAAAAGTCTATATGTACTAAGTACTGTAACACATTAACCCTTTCGATGTCATAACCGCATATATGCGGGTAGAACAGGTCTTTGTTCTCCGAATTTTAAAAAAAATCTATTTTAGATTAAACTGTCATTTCTTTTTTTATCCGTAAAGTAGGCATTGTACTTCCTTCCAAATAAATATTGATACCATACGAACAGGATAAGTTGTTGTTTTTTATTATCTGATAACGGTGGTTGATAAATATTTTTGACCGGAAATTTTCAGAACGCCGAGCACCCTATTTTTTTTTGTTACCTACAGGCTTCAAGCACTCAGAATAGAACGTATAAAGCCTATAGAGAGTCTCCTAGCATTTTGGAAGATTATGGATAAAGTTTTTCCTACTGGACATCGAGAACATTAATTTAGGCTTGTTCTTCGGAGTCTCCTACAAACCTGCTGTAAGATGGGCTGGTTCCATTTCATTTTCAGGCTTAGAAGCTTATTTTACTAGTTATAAGGCTATAGTTACCTACTTTATATGCCTTGCTGTTTGTTCGTGGTGTTTTGGGTTGCTTTGTGGTAGAAATTCAAAAATCAAATTCGAATTCTTAAAGACACCCAAAGTGTTGAAGAAAATTGGTATCGAAAGGGTTAATTTAAAGTTATCTATCACGCAATTTAATATCATTGTGAAGTTGATACTTATGTTGTACGATTTAGAATATGTTTGTAAATATTGCATTCAGGATAAGCGTTCATTTTCTTTTACTTTTGTCTTCATCTCAGAGATAACCAACTATTTCAATATGTTTGAAATAACTGTTAGCCATTAGCCACACTTGTAATTTTAACTGGCTTGTGTCTTCTATGATGCATTTAGCATGTATTTAATGAAGAGATTAAAGTTTGTACTATTTACAACCAAGTACATGTTTTTGAACATTGCAGCTATCAGTTTCAGTGAAAGGTCCGGGCCTGCCAGCAGTTCTACCAGGTGAAACCTACTCCTGTCATTTATCTGATAATCAAGGAAGATACAACATCACTGTACCAGCATTAACTGTGGAGGATGGTAGAAACTACACTTGTAACATAACCAATGCCAACTTTGACTATGGGGGAATAATATCAGGTAAGTTTGCTAGTATTTAAAAAAAGTATTTTCTTTCACCAACTTTTGGGGATAATTCAGGTACAGTAGCCCCATGCATATCGGGGCCTCACATAACCCCCAGCTTTATCTGGCCTAGGCCAGAGAACTAGGCCAGAGAAATCAATTAAAGTGCAAGGCAATTACATGTACTTTTTAATTGTAGCAGTCCAACTGCTGTCTTTATCTCCCAATCTAGGTCTAGCACTTCTGAGGCTGCTCTGTGGGTGGTAAGTTTGTACTGGTAAGCTATGATACACTTCATTACAGCTGATCTGTGGTTACATTGTCTGAGCTTAGCTCCAGACCAGACCAGAGCAGCAACTTTAACTGAATTATAAGTTATTATATATGATATGCTTGACAAATGCTTGCTGTGGTACAAGCGACAGCAGGAGAGTACTCCCACATCAGCTCTACTGTTGAAACAGATAAGAGATTTAGCTGTCATCAAGAGAAATGCAAGTTTAAAGCAAATGACTTTAAAATCATTCATTATTTTAATAATAATTAACTCTTTCATTCACATAAATCATCAAAAAATCATTAAACACTCATTTTATGAAGTGGCTTCACATATCCGGAAATTTCACGTATCCAAACCAGGGTCAGTCCCATGGGTTCAGATATGAGAGGGTCTGTTGTATTGCCAAGTCAACTATAACAGTAAAAATGCAAGCCCTCAGCATTAGTTTAAATAATCTAAAAGAATTCACTACGATTGTAAAACAAGGGTCTTAAGTTTTCAGCTTATAACATTAATAATTTTGTTCTAATAATGAATATAAATTTTAACTATGGCATTTAACATTGGCCTGGTTGCATCTCTAGGATTCATCAGGAATAGTTTCCAGGGGCTTTTCTTGAGCATAAGGTTTAGAATCAGTATTCCTGGGACTGACCCACACTTTCTAAAGATTAATTACATGCTCGATATCAGTCATAGGGTTTCTAAAACTCTTAGCTCTATATGGAATTCCCTGGGTTTAGTAATAGACTTGGCATTTGGACTCTACTAGAAAACTTAAGGCGCACATTTTTGGGAGCAGGCATACAGCTGATGAAGAAGCACACTTCTAGGAGCAGAGATTTCCCAGCACCAGACAAAAGAATAGATAACACTAAAACTATAGAACTCAAGTAACGAATCTGAACTGAATTCCAGTACTCACTGAAGTGCCTGCCTTTTCTCTATAAGCATAACTTTATTTTAATTAAGAGAAATTTTTTAACTTAATTAAAATATTCCTCTTAATTTAAATAATGGCTTATTTATGACTCCTAATGTCATGCAAACAAATAGATTTCCTTGAGAGAATAGATTGTAAGTTATGTTTCAATATTGGCAACTGTTTTACAATGGTACACTTACACTAATTTTAAGTGCCTCAATACTAGTCCTGTATCTAATCTATATGTAACACTAGCGGATATTGGGGTAATCATGATTATATCATATGAATTATGTATCTATGTCGGTCCTACAGAGGTCAACTTCAGTTTTCTCAATTCCAGAGGTATGGTTCCATTTGATACTACTTCAAATATTCTTACCATATACAGATGTAGCGCAGCTAGCAGGTAAGTAATGATTTCTATAAAATTGAATTAAATAATGATTTTGATATTGCTAAAATTGTCATTTTTCATTTTCATTAATATGCAGACTCTGAATTTTAAGGGTTCTGGCACATAGCAATGCCTGGGCACCTTTTGTAGCACACTCCAGTTGAATAGTCGCACATTATCTGCCACAAAGTCACACCCCGCTTTGTAACAAATTAGTGTCCGTGAAATGTAGCTGTGCCTCACTCACAATAATAGGCATACGGTTAGGGCATGGAGAAGTCAACTTAAAAGAAAAAAGGGCTCAACCCTATCACAATGAGATATTTTTAATATATGGAATTTCATGGAAATAATCGACTGTATTTCACATGGTGAGAAATAGAAAAGTAAAATAGAATTCAACAAAAACTCAACATTATGGCATACACGCAAGGGTAAGAAAGTAGTATACAAAATATCGGCTTCTAAACTTCAGCGGTAGCCATGCAGTACTGCTGTGAAGTCCAAAATGGTGATAGGGGTATTTCTTGAGATGCGATCAACTTTTAGTCTTCATTCTTGGTAGGTGCTTTCTCCTAGTAGTACTTGCTGGCCTGCATATTTAAAATAAATCGGGTAAAAGCATGAAAAAGCTTAACACGCCCTAGCAACTGTGGCCTATTTGGTGGGTTTTTTACGCTCAATGAGTGTACCAGCACCCTTAAGTGTATATTTAACATGATAAATTGTATGATCCCATTTTTTCGTTCCCAAAGAAATATTCTCATGCTTCATTTCTCTCCATACCACATTACTAGTAGTTATATTAACTCACAATGTGATAAGTCTCTTTACCACTCTACATTTGTGGGCAGAACCACTTGAAGATACCAAGATAAGACATCATGAGAACACAGAGCTGTCGTTTGTAGATGTACCGTAATTTAGTGTCGTATTGTTTTTATAATCACCCAAAGGAGGAGTCATTCTAAGAGAGTAGTGTGTGTGTGTGTATGTTCATTTGTACCCTGGCCTAGTCCCGGAAGTTTGCACCATTTATGTGTTGTTCATGTGCAATTGTGAACTACTTGACCTTTCACATGTGTGAGCTAAGTCAGTCTTTCAATAATCCTTACGTAGTTAGTGTATGTCTCTGTCACTCCTAGAGAGGGACTAGTTAGCTAGTCTACTGGCAGGATAGTACATTCTAGGAAGATTCTGGTGGCAGCACATCTTGCTGTTCATCGAAATCTGTGAGCTCCAGACCTGAGAATCCTGATCCAGTCTGACCTTCTCTCACAACATTATACAACTGTTTATAATTCTTTCATAGGAAATTCCCCCATGAATAATAAAATATGAAATATATAGTCACCCAGCAGCAAACAAAGTCACATACACTCACTATACACATAAATTTCATGGGAGTAATAAAATATTTCATTGAGTTAAGAGGAATGCTTCTACGGCCTCAGAATCAACTTTTTATGTTCATTTAAGTGCATAATAATGTTGTTTCTACTTAAGTTACCATTCTTAATGCATCATGGATAGCTTTATGCAATGAAAAAGTACTTGAATTAGTGCAATTTTGCCTTTGTCTTAGGTTTCTGTGGCTGTTACTCATGTTGTGCTTTGAAACCTCAGGTCTTTTTTAGGCATCTATCATGCTAGATCCAAACACAATTCTCTGCTCTCCACATAGACTACAAAGAAACCCACATACTAAATTATCTCTCACTTCAATATCACATACTCGCCAACAAGCAATTAAGCGATCGACATACATACATACCTGAAGACTCTCTTAATTTTTTAACATAGGTAGGCTAAGCTTGCTCTATCTAGCTGAAAATGTATTTTATACTTGTATATAGATGCAGTGAATGTCTTCAGACAGACAATGCTTGTGGATGGTGCTCAGTAAATAAAATATGCAGAGGAATCTCAACAGATTGTACTAGCTCTAGTTCAATGACATATTTAAAGGTACGTATAATGAATTTTCTTTTACTCATTGTATACATTTTTTTAAACTTACTTAGCTAATGATTGGACAGAGTTTCAGCGATGTTTGTCCATTATTATTGACTGCAAGTGATGGCTATTCTCAACATGTCAGAGTAGGAACTGACCTGCAACTAAGTACAAGTAACCTTCCTCCTACAGTAAGTTATGTCACTTCTGTAATTCCAAAACAGGTACTGAATGCAATATCTGATCTTCGACCAGGAGTCAGGATTCTCCTACATGTGTGATATTGGTGGAACCATACTACCAGCCACTAGGAACAATGACACTAGTCTCACTTGTAATGTGAATATGAATCAGGTATTTTATAGTAAATCTTGAATGTATAATGATCATTATAATTTCCAATACCCTATTCCCAATGACCTTATTTTTTTATTATAAAAAATTAAATCAAATTCTACATAATTTACATTGTCTGTTGGTCATACAGATAACAAGAACACAGTAATAATAATAGTAAACCACATTTCTTATGGGCCAAGTTTTATAGATGCTGCTATACATGAAGGTGATGAATATTAACTAGAATATTAGTAGCTGAATTAGCAACTGCTAGTTTTCACAGACAAAGTGTTATTAAATTGGATCTGTAACTTAACTATAACGATTACTTGTCATAGTTGACGCTCAGGGGTAACGCAATGAAAAATCGGGGATGTTTGTTGGTTTATATATGTGTGTGGACGTACATATGTCTTTTTGTACTTTGACCCTCGCTTATTTTTGCATTCGCTCCGTGTTCGACCCTGTCCCAAACTTCACTAAACAGAATCCTCTGGTTTAGCGATCATTACCCAGATCACATTAAATATTTACCGCTTTGAATTATTTTGCGGGTGCAGTTAAAACTCAAAAACTTATGGGAGCTCCATTTCTATTCTAGTTAGTGGTGGTGGTAAGTTAATACGCTACTTGTCACAGTTATAAGCCCTATGCAGCAGTATTTACTTAAAATTCATTGTCCACTAGACTAACCACGAAGGTAGGTATGTCAGTTGTGTGAAAGTATTGTGCGTTACAACTACTACTAAGAATATCACAAAGAAAAGTTTAAATAACATGACTTGATTTTGTTGCTTCTTTTTCAATTCAAACAGTTGCGGGAAGCGGTTACTATGGCATTGAATCCCCTATACCGTATATGCATAATTTAAAAAACTCTACTTTATTCTAGTAGCTTGAGTGATAGTAGTTGAAATCAATCGTTTAACAATAGTGTAGTTTAAGGCTCGCTTGCCATTTTTGCTCAAGCACACAACTAGTGTAAAGCATCTAATGTAGTACAAGCATGGGAAGATATTGGGGGGGGGGGGGGCAGGCCCCCCTTGAGAATCATTGGAAAGGCCATTGGTCCACCAGATCCTCCCATTTCCTACTATACTGATCACTTATGCTTCAGTAAAGAAAAACATACTAATTGTATATTCTATTAGTTCCAACAAGTGTAGTATTTTGTAAATGATTTACAAATTCACTGAAAAAGTGGTATAAAAAAGCTGGGCTTACAACCAAAATAGTAATGAATCTTAATTATTCTTTAAATGTTTATACAAACCAACATATTTGCAGCTTTCTACAAGATTTTTCAATGAATCGGTGAATTTATCCGTTATTTGGACTAATGTATTATCCATTACTTATCGTATTGATTCATTATCACCTGTGAATGGTAAGCATAATAATATTATTTCTGATTTGGACTCACTTGTCTCCTCTACATAGTGACTGTATATGACTGCTTATTCTCTGGTACTGGTTGTTCGGCATGTATCAACACAAGAGTAGGAACCAACTTCCAGTGTGGAAGGTGTGATACATCATCTAGCTGTAGAGTGAGGGAGGAATGTCCAATGGCTATTATTACTGATGGCCAACAATGTCCGGCTCCAGCTATTACTTACTTTTCCCCACAATCTGGACCTCCAGGAGGAGGTACTACTATTACTATTACAGGAAGAAACCTAGGAGTCACATTTAGTGATTTCACTGCTAATAGTATCACATTGAGGAGGGCATCTAATACTATGCTTCCATGTACTCCAATCAGTGAAGACTATGTGCCTGGATCTACTGTGAGATGTAGAACGAATTCATTACCTGTTGGAACTTACTTCTTGGTAATAGAGTTACCTAGGAGTTCAGGATCAGGATCAGGGCAGGGCACAGCAACTTCTAATTTTAGAGTATTAACTCCTACTGTGTCTGGGGCCAGTCCACTGTTTGGTCCTATAGCAGGAGGTACTGTATTGACTATCAGTGGAACACATCTAGATATTGGGAATAATGCAGAAGTGCAACTGAATAATTCTACAGATACATGCACAAATGTGTAAGTAACTTATTAGTATTATTGTGTGTTCAACATGCTATAGTGGTCCTTGCAAAATTATTTTAAAGATAATTCAGTTATCTAAGTCTTAGGCAATAAAATATTACTAGTGCTCACCAGAGAACTTTATCATATTTACGACCATAAAACACTTATTTTACCTTAATTAATAATCAACTAATTGCTTCTTACTAATTTCAATAGCTGTAGTCAAAAATGATGATTGCATTATTAAATCAGTTGATTGGCATTATTAAGTCAGATCTATTGCAGGAATGCTATTGACTTTGAAATAGAAACTATATTATTTACTTATACATTGAGGATTCTTTGATTAAAAAAATACATCCAATAACATACCTATGATCATTGTAGGATATTGATGTTTTTTTATTTGTTTTAGTTCCAGGAGAGAAACAGTTATAGAATGCAAAACATCTGGTATTCTTTCAAAACTGTACAATCTTAGTATATCAATCAGACTAGATAATGAAACCATCACTCCATCTACTGCACTGCACTTTTCATTCAGAGACAATCCTATTTTTCTTTTGGTTCATCCTACTCAAACCATTATAAGGTATTTACAACTCCGTTTCTCATTTGTTGAAATAATTACATTATTATGTACCGTTATTTTTACTAAAACAAAAAGGAATGTAATTACTTTGTTCAAGTAATGTTACGTGATAGGCTTTTATCTACATAGTATAGCTACTTTTTTCTAATTGAAGTACAATTTTCCAATATTTTTACCATTATAGTACTTTAATGAAATATTATTTAATTAAAGTACGTGATAAGGTTTCTGATTTATTGAAAATATTTACAACTGCAGGCTTTGTATATTGATGGGCTAGCCTTTGAAGAATCTATCTTTGAGCTCTAATTGTTAGCTTTTTTCTGATCGAACAATACAAATTGATTTTACTTGAAAAAATTTATAATTAACAATAATTATGTTATCGCGGCCTAACTATAAATATTATATTGCAATTGAGTTAGATTTAAACTTCTTTTAATATATAGAAATATAATACTTTGTCATGAATGTCTTTGTTATAGATATTAGATATGAAATGCCATAGGTATTATTTACTGTTACATCTCAATAGGATGAAATTCAACAATATAAAATAACTTTATTGTAGTGGTGGAGTTATGCTGACATTTTCTGGAACTAATTTAGATGTGGCATTGAATCCTCTTATGATTATCAATGGAGTTACTGTAAGTTACTGACTGTTCTAAAAGACTAAAATGACAAGTTGAATAGATATGTATACAGTCCAACTGTAGATCTAACAGCAGTTCATTTCTAACTTGTATTTCTCCTCCAACTCAAGACACCTCATCCATGGTTGACTATGTTGTCAGACTGGACAGTGCACTTTCTCCTAATACTACAACACTTCCTCTGACTGTTGTACAAGATCCTGTTATAACTGAATTTGTTCCTGAATCATTTTCATTGAGTGCTGTGGATAATAGATCTATAATACTTTCCTTCTTAGTAAGCACAAATATATTTCTTAAAGGTACAAACTGTTTTAAAAAATAATTACATAGAACATAAGCAAATATTTTATAATAATCAACATTTAACAAAAACGCAACACTTTAAGCACAATAATACAGATTATTTATGCTATTAACTGTAGGGTAGAAATATACAATCAGTACTGCTGGAAGAAATTCATATTGAAATTGGAGAGAGTCCATGCAGCATTCATCCAATTGATGACTCTACGGTAAGATGATATTATGGTAACGCTTAGTTTAAGTCAATAAATATTAAATTTTAGATTTCCTGTACTCTTTCAAGTGTCCCTATTTACAATGACAGACTTGAAGCAGTTGTGAAGGTATGAAGTTATATGCACAAAATTATATCATGAAAAACATAATGAAGAAATTTTTATAGACAAATCTAATTAATTGGAATGTGGCAAAGAAAATTATACAGGGCAAAATTTTGAATTTCCTGTAGTAACATATTTAGGACATTTTATGGTTTCATCACCTTTCCTGTAGTGGATAGAGCTAATAGTGCAGGGCATTTATTAGCCTTATCCTGTACAAGAAAGATGGTGAAAGCATGAAAAATGTCCTAAATACGTGACTACAGGAAATTTAAGTTTTGTCTTGTGTTATAGCAATGGTATTTTTGCTGAGGTTTTGGTGTAGGACCCAGTTAAGTATTATAAAGATACAGAAGCTCATTTTTTATTAGAATAAGTGGCAGTACTATTTATAGTATAATTATTATTATAGATGTATGCCCTATGCAGCTGTCTAACAGTCAAGTAACAAGGAAATTGAAATATAAGTCTCGTGTTGGTATTATCCTGTACACAAGTGTGTGTGTGTGTGTGTGTGTGTCAGTGTGCATAAGAAATGCATGTTTTTCACTTTTGGTTTAAACATTTTACCTTGCTACTTGTGCACCATGGCTCACTTGTCAGTTGAGCTGAATTACATATTACTAGTTCATTTTGTATTTTTTTTAAATAAATAAGTTAATAAAAGGAAACCCAATGGATTGAAAATGTTGCACATTAAACTGTTAACACTCTCAACAATATTGATTAAAGAAGAGTTGAGTATATATACTTACGTTATGCTATACAGGTAAATATTGGAAGAAATATTCAATATACATTACCGAAACATCTTACATTTGTCCAACCTACTACTTCGAATTCTATTGGAGTAGCAATAGGAGCAGTTGCAGCAGTTATAGGAGTAATCATATGCTTTCTGATATCCGTTGTCCTTTTAATAATGATAAAAAAACAATCAAAATGCAGACTACAGTTTGTAAGTATTAAAACAAGCATAAAAAATGATGAGCTTCAACTAACTACCATCAATAGAGCAGGTAATCAATGTTATATATTGTACTTAACTACAGGTATAATCCTATTATTTTGTATACAGAAGAATCAACCACGAACTGGTTGCAGATCATTCCAGATAATCTTATTGTACAGAATAATAAATTAAAATTGCTGGACACTCAGTACTTGGTGAAGGTAATTATGTACTAGCCAAATGTTTCACTCTTTTGATAAAATACAAAAGACAACAAGGCATTTTAACACTTAGTAACTATATGACACAAATGTATTAATATCCAATTTAAGCACCATTTATATAATACAATCATTATAATTATTCCTTTGACTTTTTATAAACAACACTTAAAAATTAGTTATACTAGCATATATGGCCAGCTGTAAAAAATGATCATTACAATTGCATCAGATTGTAATTTTTTCACTTTTAATTGAGTTCTCTATCATATGTGCATCAAATGCTTATAATGATTAATACCAAATTTATATATTTCATTGATGTTAAGGTTGATGATACTCTTTATGTGCCCCATACAGAGACTCATCACTTTATAACAAAGAAAAATATTTCAACATCCAAATTTTCAAATAATATTAGAGTAAACAATTATATAGCTAGCAAATTTAGCAATGGCTTAAGACTCTTTCTTCATTTTCAAATTTGTTTTTTAAATTTCAACTTAGAGTTCCATTTGTTTAAATATACTTACAGTGCACTAATAAAACAGCCAATGAATATTATTTCACACATTCAAAGATTGAGCAAAGGAGCCTTTTTAGTGTAAAAGACAAGAAATGATATCATTTCATTTATGAGTAGCCTATGTAGTTACATCATGTTGCTGGACCACGGAAAACTAATGCTACAAATGTAAGTGTAAAAGACTATTGGATGATATTAGCTTAGAAACTAGTACACTGGAGGCTAAATCTATGAGTCTTGATTCAATAGTTGGACAACAATCAAGATCCTTTGACACACGAATAAAAAGCAAAATATTTCTCAATATTCTGCATTAATAATAAATTTTTATTGCATTAGGTCATTTTGGAGAAGTAAGGAAGGCTAATTTGCTGAAATCTTCATCTGATGTTGCAGTTGTTGCAGTTAAGACAATGAAAGGTAACATCAAGTACTGCCTAAAAATGATCCCCAAAAATTCTACCAAAAACATAACAAAAGTAATATCAAAACCGACTCACTGGTATAAAAGTATTGGTAAATTAACAATAAATTTATAGTCAATTAAATGAGCAATATTATTTAATGTGAATAATTGATGCCTACTCTCACGATCAATTTAAAGAAATACAAATCAAATAAAATTTGATTGCATTTATTGCTGTATTGATTTCGTAGATGTCACACAATTAATAGATTATTATTTCATCTTCAGGGTTGTTTTCAAAACACGTTAGTTTGGGAAAAAAATTATTACATCATATTATTTACTTAAACACTTTGGCTCAAACAGACCAAAACAGTTATTTAACAATGCAACGCAGCTGTAGCTTTGCCTTTGTTGTTTTTTGAAAATCTCCATTAGAACCAAAACTTTACTTAAATAAAATATTTGACATATTAAATGTTTGTTTTAAAGGAGTTGTTAACTTGTGATGACACCGTACAAAGATTAGTGAAATTGGAGGAGTTAACAACACAATCACATTGACAACAATTACCTATTACTACTATACTACCCGAATATTGTACATAACTATTCATATTGAATTTTGTTGTTGTTTGTTTGTTTTTGTTATTTATTTCTAGGTAGTGTTTCAAGAGATCAAATGGAGAGTTTTCTTTCAGAAATTCTAAAGATGCATCAATTATCACATCCTCATCTGATGAATTTGATTGGAGTTTGCCTCAGTGATGACTCTTTTC
>WLWI01002152.1_pt1 | contig 17035 bp, 4 predicted proteins | sample 6701501 | NCBI WGS metagenome assembly WLWI01 (sample SAMN12718690, study PRJNA515312) | sponge metagenome | isolation source: marine sponge | host: Mycale hentscheli | place: New Zealand: South Island, Marlborough, Capsize Point | collected 2014-11-01
AGTAAAATCATTACAGTTCCCTTCCTCCCCTCACGTCATCATTAGAAGCTAAAGATTGTGGAAACAGAAAGTGTATGGGAACTTGCAATACTGAAACTGAAATCTATTTTTCCTATTTTTCATAATTGAATGCATGTAATTGTATACACTGCTTTATTAGAGAAAGTTTTTTTCACTCTTATTACTGTTAAGTGGGACTCAATTCATACCTATCACTTCATTCAGTCCCAAATTTATTAGAGAAAGTTACCCCATCCACATTTCAATTCATCTTTAGCATCACTTTTCTCTAGTGACTTCTTAAGTTTGTAAAAGGAGGTTTTGTTTGATGAAGTGTACATAACTTATTTAGACTCATCTACAAGCTGTGTTAGTTTACTAGAAAATGAGTACATGCAACACAGCACTACAAGTTGAATCACTGAAAAGGGAGAGGGGGAGAGAGACAAAGGTGGCATGAAAAATTGCTTGTTTCTCTACAACAGTGTTATGCTATAGATATAAATTAAAACTTTTGGTAGATGTTAGCTTCTACAAACTTTTTTTAGGTGTGTGTTCAAGCTCAAGTTAATGGAGTAGTAAAAGGGAGGGATGCACATGACTTTAGTGCACGAGTGTTTATGTTATTCTTGAAAGGTTTGAACACATCATTTATGAAGAGACAGGAACTTCAACAGTGGGTTGGAGATGTCAGTATATATACATCAGTAATGGATTGCTAAACTGTGAAAACATGTTTACTTACTAACAAGTAGGCATCTTTCTGATAACTGCTTCAGTAAATGGACTATTGAAACTAATGGGTATTACTCCTTTCCATGTGGCTTGCACGGAAGGCCATGTTTCAGTAGCATCTTTCCTGGTGCAACGAAGCCATTGTGATATTAATTCTGAAGAGACACAAGAAGACCTTATTATGGTGCAGTAGAGAAAGGCTAGTATGTCGATATTATATTTCTTTGACATCACCTTAATCTTATAGTTTCCAGCCTTGTTAGTTAGTTCATTGATAATCTATGTGTGGTGGTTAGGTGCAGCAAACTAGTGAGGAAGCTGGTAAATCCCGAGACAGTGTCATCAATAAGCTGGCTGTGCTGCAGGAAGAGCACAGAAATTTCATAGACCAGGTCACCGACAAAGAAAAGAGAGTCAGAGAGCTGTTGAAGGTAAGGCCAAATACATCACATGTGCACAATTATTATTATAACAACAAATTTTTTTTATGTATTAGGAGAATGAGAAATTAGATGTGCTTTCTAAAAAACAGAGAGCTGAGGTTATTAAACTTCAGGGAGCCCTGGAAAAATCAGTGAGTGAATTTTTTATTCAAATAATTAAAATAGAACCATGTGTATTGTATGTATGTACAAATTCATGTATGTATACAGCTATATTGGAATGTTATTATGTTACTCATGCATGTATTTGTGACACCATCTTCATGGTTCATCAATAAGTGTCTACTTTAATTGTATCTGTATTGTGAATTGATTCTGTGAATGATATATCTTCTTTCTGTCCAAGTAGTCGATACGGCAAGTCGTTATCTTCAAGATCTAAATCAGTGACATCAGACGAACGAAAACTGCTGAACTCTTTCTGCGTCGATGCTAGTTCTTTTTCATATAACTTTTTACCTCTAATCCGGGGGTACAACACCTTTGTGTATAACCACACGATTATGTTGAGCAGCAAATAGAATAGTGGCAAGTATATGAAGAATAGCTGGAACCCTGCAGCGACGATCGTATTGTTGTTTCTTCCAAAGTCTACCCTAACAAGGAAATAGTTCAATATGCTGAAACCATTGACAATCAATAGGTTAGTGAAGATGAGGGTGTCCAGTAAGTTGTGCCACCATTTCTCATATGGCTGGCATATGCTGTGCGTTGTAAGCATTAGAAGCAAAAGCAGTTGTACTGTCATATAGAAGCCTATTTGAGTTGAGGAGTATGTGTATATCAGTACTCCAGTCCATCTATAGAAGAAGTACAGTCCAGCAAAGAACCTGTATTTATCCTTGAAGCTGCCTTGGAAAGAATCGAACAATGGCTTGAAGGTGTGCAAGTGTTCCAGTTTGCACAGTCCCCAGACTTTGTTCAGTTTGAAGTGTGTGAGTGTCTTGTTTATTTGTGGGTAGCAGAGCAGAAGGATGGGAGGCACACAACCTACAGTCAGTATTACTACCAGTGCAGGCACAGCATAGGGCAGGTGGCCTGTACCAAAACTCTCATAGTTTCCACTGAACCAGACACGAGTGATGCTATTTTCTAGGCTAGTCTTGTTTACAAATGTGGGCAAAGATAGTTTGTAGCTGTAAAGCAAGTTAAAGGAGATGGTGATAGTCTGAGTGTAGCAGAGAGTTAAGAAGCCAGAAATTCCATGAATAACGGAATTCTTTAGAACTGAAATGGAATAGAAACGTCCCAGACATCTTGCTGCACAGTATTTCATGAACAAGATAACATGTAGCACAAGGAAAAAGGAATAGACTATGATGAGGTACTTAAAGCAAAGTATAGCAAGTACTGAAGCGTTCTTCCATAAACAGTAAGAGAGTGGTTCTATGCTGAAGAAATCCAAATTGAAAATGCCATAGATCACCTGATAGACTTGTGTCAACTTTTTAGTGGTGGGTCCAAATGTTATTAGTCCGCTGGCATCAAAATAAAGTGTCCTTTGGAGCTGGCTGAACAATATGAAACCATTCAAACTTCCAGAAGTGAAGTTAAGGTTAAAAGCTAAGACAAACCCAAATAGCAAGGTGACTGGGATTATCTCAGATACAATGTACAGGAGCCATCCCAATTTGCAAGAGAGTGGTTCATCCTTCAGACAGCTTAGTGCTGGGGAGTGGTAATAGACTGTGTACCCTTTATTGCATGTTCCACATAGAATTCCTTTTCTTGACTCTCCACAAATGGCTTTTTCCAATTCATCTGGATTTCTAGGTAGCCTCACTGTTCTGTTGCTGACGGAGTTTTCTTGGTATGTACAAAACCCTTGTGGGCATGTAGAAGTTGTCAGGACCATTCCACCGTCACTTGTGTTAACATAGCCTGCCCAAAACCCTTCAATCAAGTACGCCACATTGTCTTCACACTTTGCTATCCCAACATAAGAGTCAAATTTGCATATACAAGTGTTATCGCTCAATATGAAACCTGGAGAGCATCTTTGAAGATGTACTTCAACTTGATGGCTAAGGTGAATTGTTCCAAGAGTTTGCAGTGTCAGCATGTCTTTGTCTCCTTCTTGTCCATTCAGCTTGACATTTTGCTGTAATCCATTGGAGAATAAGGATGTTACTTCCAAGGAGCTGTTTTTGGGTAGTACACCCAGAAGTTTCATGTCAATTGACTGCCCCAGATCATCTTGAATGGTAAGGTTTAAGTTTGTCATAATTCCAGGACTTATGTTTAAAGGATCGGCAACGTCTACAAATCGTGAGCCTTCAGTAGCAATTTGTTTTTCCTTTTCCTTGTTCTCTATTACAATTCCTGGTTCAGTGAAAATTTCCGACATCTCAAGTCTTACATACTCTCCCGTATCAGTAATTACCACTTGACAGGGAGCGAGAGATGTTGTAAAGATTGAGTGCCCTCCTGATTCAGCCACATTGTTTCTGAAAACAAGGCTGGAATTCCACAGCCTGGAGTGTATTGGATCTTTGTATTGGTCTTCATATTGGATAAAACAACTTCTAGAGGTCACTATATCGGCTCCATCAACAAGCTGCACAAATATTGCACCTCCTCTGTCATAAGCCCGGTTATTTTCAAATGTGTAGGTCATATTGCTTCCTATTGTCATGACAGACACGCCTATTAGTGACAAAGCTCCACCTTGCACTGCTGTGTTGTTAAAAAATAGCGCTGAGGAGTTGATAAAATTGACTTCAGCATTAACAACGACAAGACCAGACCCAAAGTTATCAATGAAACTTGCATTGCCCACAAATTCAATGGAAAATAAACTAGAATGTAAAGTTCCAGAGCCGTATTGTATCAGGTTGCTAGATGCTCCTGTCTTAAATTTTATGTTTACGCTGTTTTCTTTAAAGGTACACAATATAAAAATGGGTGTAGGCAAGTGTCCTATACTGGCTCTTACAAAAACATTGGGTGTTAAGAGCACTGCAGATCCAATATGTGCTCTATTTCTACTCCAAGTGCATTGTTCAAACAAGACTGTTCCCGTCTGATCGGTGACATATTTATTAGAGAAAAAGAATGTCCCTCCTCCGAGTGTTGCACAATTTTCCATAAAAGTGGTGTTGACCCAATAAAACTGGCTGTCGGTTCCTTTAGTTAGCTTGCTGTTTTCAAATGATATGAAAGCACCACCTCCAGCACCTAGGGAGGAGAGATTTCCGCAGCCATTTCTTGAAAATATGGAGTCTTTAATAACTATAGTGTATTTTGTAAGTCTGTCTCCTCTCAGGGACACGGAAAGACCTGCACCAAGATGTGCAGTATTCCCTTCAAATTTACAGTCAGTAATTATAACTGCCATTTTTGTGGGAAAGTCCTCAACTCTGATAAATAGTCCTCCTCCTCGTCCTCTCCCGCTTAGATTTCCATACAAGAAAGTGAAAGACTCACCACTGTCTATATTATCAGCAAATACACATCTTTCCAGCGAAACAGTGAGGTTGGTGGCATCATTGATGCCTCTGTCGTCCAGTTTAATAGTCATGCCATTCCCTCCAACTAATGTTTTTTCAACACTGTCAGGGAGTTTGTTGCTTATGAAGTAAGAGTCAGTTATAGATACCTGGTTCTTGGGTGAGTCAATATATACACCACTGCCATTGCTGTGCTTGAGTGTGATGTTTAGCAGGACAATATGGCTGCAGTGTGCTATGCGAACCCCGCTGGTATGGTTTCTTTTCCAAATGCCGCAAGCCATTATGGTTATATTGCATAAGGTCACCTTTTCCACAAGTTGGAATGATATTCCACTATTGTTGCTGCAGGTAATAGTGCTGTTTTTGCCGTAAATTGTTACTGATCTGAGATTGCTGAACTTTGCTGTTCGAGACAATTTCAGATTTTCCACATTGATTCTGACAAGGATGTGATGAGTCGAATTGGAAATATTATCTGGAATTTCTGAAAGCTGGGGTTTAACATTGTCGCAGCTGTTTGTATAGCTTATTTCAAACTCTCTTATATCCGCAGTAGTTTGATTTGCTGATAAATTGCTGGAGGCAATGCCACTCTTTGCTTGGAACGATTTGGAAGGCAGTATAATCAGGACAGCAGTGAAGACCAGCCAGTATAGGCCCAGCATTTTCTTGTAGTCTGTATGAAGTTGTCCCACTATCCTTATCTTATATGCTTCTGAGTTTACTTTGCGACAAGACAGAAAAGCATCTTGTGTTATTTTAACAATCTGTTATTTTCAGTTTTATTTTAGTGTTTTGGGAGTTTGCTCTAAGGTGGTTGCACTATGAAAGTGTTTGAGCTTGGCATAATCAGCATGATCACAAAGGAAAGAAGACCCTCCTGAGCTTGACTCTAGTCTGACTTCACACTGGCATTGTTGAATAGATTATTTAAATGGATGAATGAAAACTTGACTAAAAAGGGTGGGTAGATAGGTCAATAAGCTATAGGACTGGCCAGAGATGTCAGTAAAGATCATTGGATTGGCTAATTAATACATTCAAATGCTATAGGGATACTATAATATATATATATATACATATAAGGGAATAAAATTTGTTATAGCAGTTTATATATTGGGGGTAGGGGGGAGATGACAAAACAGACGGTAAAGCTTAAAGGTACATAGTAAAATATTGTTAGCATCGTGATTAAATTGCGTGACACAACACTATTAGGTATGGTTCTTTACTTGTCCTACCTATTGTCACTGCGACTAAATTTACTTGAAAAAATTTACGTCATTTTTAGTGCCTATTATTGGTTTACATTGTTTGTTTTTCTTCTACTTTTACTTTATCTGTTTACAATAAGTAAAGTAACTGGACTGTGTGTACTGTAGGTCTGTTTTCATGTAAAACAAACCAATCATTTAGCTGCTTATTTCTTATGACATCTAGAATGTCATTACATACACTACTGGCTAAACGTGCAAATCAATTTTTTGTGTCATTCCACCAGAATTTTGAATTTATACTATGAAAAACAAACAACAACTAAACGAGTGGTTTAATTAAAGGAATGTTTTGTCCACCTTTCTGCTGTTAGTTCAACAGTATTAGTTTCTTAAGAATGTCAGAAATAATTGATCATTTAAGGATGACCTTTTAGTCCATTCACTATTAGCTTACTCCAAATAGAATCAGATGCTAAAGAGCCTCAGGCTTAGTTCATCAACTCAAGCATGATGAGGTACAATTCCACTTCACATAGTATTGATAAGTGTGCAGGAGTACAAAATGGTTATCAGTGTGTATTCTAATCTTGGCCAATATTATTCAGTTATACTACAAATTGATCAACAAAATTACTCATTGCACTTTATTACACTAATTGCTCAACCTACTCAACTGAATAAACTTCCTTGTCCATATAAGGATTAGTCCTGAGAATAATCAAGCCGTGAGTAGAGGAGTTTTTTATCGCCAACTTCTCTAAATATTAAAAAAAAAATTTTTTTACTATTTAAATTAAATATTTACATGTAAGCGTACCCAGAAACTATTACAATACTACAGTAGTTCATTATCAGTGCAGAAGTTTTATTAGAATTATATTTCTTTTTGTTATTTGTTCTGTCCCACGTACATGCCGTACCACAAAGTTTAATCTATAGCCAGATTTTTTTTTTTTTTTTTTTTAAAGACGTAAGGAGAGAGAGCACAACATGTTGGTAGATAGTAGTGACATGATACGCTTACCTCTAAAGTCAACTATTTTGTTTGTCTCTTGTTTTTTTGTTTTTTTCCCCTCAGTCAGCAACCTTCTGGTACAATGGATTGAAACACTGATAGTTTGCACAAGTGTTGCCCTATTTGGACTACGCTTACCTCTAAAGTCAACTATTTTGTTTTTCTCTTGTTTTTTTGTTTTTTTTCCCTCAGTCAGCAACCTTTTCTGGTACAATGGATTGAAACACTGATAGTTTGCACAAGTGTTGCCCTATTTGGACTTCGATACACACACTCAAATTTCATAAAAACAAAACAAAACAACTATAGTGGTTCTACATTAATATAGTCTTTCAGTTCTACATGTAAACACTAATTTATAATCAGTATGAATGCACAGTCATTTCCTAGTCACTGTTTTAATACGTATTAATTTCAACACTCGCAGCATCTTTGACAGACTCTATGAAAGATACGTCCTCTGCGTGCCCCAGCAGTCTGTACGGTAAGTCGTTTTCTTCATCATTGCTCTGTGACTTATTTGAATTCTCAGCCTTCTTTCCAATCTTAATCAAACTGAACTCCTCTGGAACTTCAGGATGTCTCTTGGACCATGCCGTTTCTCTAAATATCCAGGCCACTATATAGCATACAAGATATAAAATAGGTAGGTATATGAACAGCAGTTGAAAAGCTGAAAGCAGAATACCACCAGTGTGTCTAGTCAAGTCAACCCTCACTGAGTAATAATTTAAAATGGTGATGGCATTTGTTGCTAAAATGATGCCAAATATAAAAGTGTCCAGGACATTATGTTGCCATTTCTGATAGGGTTGACATATGCTGTGTACAACCAGCATTAGGAGCACTAGTAACTGTATTGTGATATAGAAGTTGCTAAATGATGAGGAGTATGTATATACTAGCAGCCCTATCCACCTATAGAAGAAGTACAGTCCAGCAAAGAACCTGTATTTATCCTTGAAGCTGCCTTGGAAAGAATCGAACAATGGCTTGAAGGTGTGCAAGTGTTCCAGTTTGCGTAGTCCCCAGACTTTGTTCAGTTTGAAGTGTGTGAGTGTCTTGTTTATTTGTGGGTAGCAGAGCAGAAGGATGGGAGGCACACAACCTACAGTCAGTATTACTACCAGTGCAGGCACAGCATAGGGCAGGTGGCCTGTACCAAAACTCTCATAATCTCCACTGTACCAGACACGAGTGAGCTTACTTATTTTGGCTTTTTCACGAAGAGAAACGCTTAGTGGTTGGCTGTAGATAATGAAGAAGGACACTGTGATAGTTTGTGAATAGCAGAGAACCAGGAACCCAGAGATGCCATGGATGATAGAGTTCCTTAGGGCTGAAATGGAATAGTAACGCCCCAGACATCTTGCTGCACAATACCTCATGAACAAGATGACTGACAGAACAAGAAAGAAGGAATAAGTTATTGTAAAGTACTTGAAGCAGAGCATATCCAGTACTGATGAATTCTTCCAGAGGCAATAGGAGAGGGGTTCTATGTTAAAGAAATCTAGGTTGAAAAAACCGTAAATCACCTGGTAGACCATTGTTAAATATTGAATCACAGGATCATAGGTTATAATCCCACTGGCATCAATATAAAGCGTTCTTTGGAGCTGACTGAATAATATAAACCCATTTAAACTGCCAGAGGTGAGGTTTATATTGAAAGCCAGTACAAGTCCGAATAGAAAGGTGACTGGAACTATCTCAGATAGAATGTAAAATATCCAACCCAACTTACAAGAGAATGGTTCCTCTTTCATGCAACTCAATTTAGGTGAATGATAATAGGCAGTGTATCCTTCATTACATGTACCACATAAAATTCCTCTCCGTGATTCTCCGCACATGATTTCTTCTAGTTGATTGGAGTCGCTGGGTAATCTCACTGTCATCCCTTCCACATTACTGTTAATGTACTGACAAAACCCGACTGGGCAAATGGCAGTAGCTAGTATGCTCCGATTGCCTTCTATCATAATGTTTGCAGCCCAAAATCCTTTTATGAGATAAGCCACGTTATCTTGGCACTTTATTATCCCAGTGTAAGACTCAAAGTCGCATATGCAAGAGAGGTCGACCAGCTTATATCCTGGCGGGCAGTTCAAAAGTCTTACATCAAGTTTAGACCTGAGCTGGATAGTGCCCAGTGTCTGCAATGTCAGATTTCCCACATTTCCTTCATGACCATTCAGTTTGACATAGTGTTGTGAGCCATTGGAGAAGATAGCCGTCACAGTTAAATTGCTATTGGGCTCTTCATATACTGCAACATCCATGTTTACATCTTGTCCAAAGTCATCAAAAATAGTTATATTGAGTTCTTGCTGAAGCCCAGGTGAGGCTCTCAAAGGATTCTTTGTAATATTGATTCCAGTACCTTCTGAAGAAATTTGCTTTGGTATAGTTTTATTTTGTATCATAACGCCAGGTTCTTGAAAAATTTCTGAGACGTTCAGAAGTTTGTATTGACGGTCCTTTGAGCCTACTACTTGACACGGCAAAAATGAAGTTGCAAAAATGGAGTGGCCCTCTCGCTTGGCCGAGTTATTTTTAAAGACAAGGTGAGAGTCCCAAAATTTTGAGTGAATTGGAATCTGGACCTTCTTTTCATATCTAATGAAGCAGCTTCTAGAGGTCATGATGTCAGCACTATCCACTAATTCTGCATATATAGCTCCTCCTCTATAATAGGCCTGGTTGTTCTCAAACAGATATTCTTTATGCTTACCTATGATCATAGCTGACACTCCAATAAGCGATAGCGCTCCACCCTGAACAGCAACGTTGTTTAAAAAATTTGCACTAGACTTTATAAAATTAGCTTCCCCATTTATTATAGTAATGCCTGATCCAATATTATCAATAAAATCAACATTATTAGTGAAAGTCAAGGAGAATAAGCTGGAATAGATAGTTCCAGATCCAAACTCTTTCCCTGGCCTTGAGTGAGAATATATGGTGTTCTGTTTAAATTGGCAGTTACTAAAGTTGGGTTGCGGTAAGTGACCAACTACTGCTCTTACAAAGATATTGGGCGTCAGGAGTACAGCTGATCCAATATGAGCTGTGTTCCCGATCCAGGTGCAGTTGTCAAATAATAATTTTCCTGTAGTACGACTGTCATATTTGTTAGAAAAAAAGAAAACTGCTCCTCCTAATTCAGCTCTATTCTTTTCAAAAGTTATGTTTGTAAATATCAGTTTATTGAGGTTTTTTTCATAAGACTTAATGTTTTCAAAAGACAGTAGTGCACCTCCACCTATTCCCAAATTTTTCGAATTCAAATGATTACATCCATTTCTATTGAAAACGCTATTTGATATATAAACAGTATTATCAACACTTCCATTCCCCCTGAGGGATACTGACAGACCAGATCCAAGATGAGCAGTATTTTTTTCGAATGTGCAGTTAGTAATATTGATCAGAATTTCGGAGGATTTCTCGACATTGATGAACATCCCTCCTCCCCGTCCTCTGCCCTTTAAGTGGCCATATAAATAACCGTATTCTCGTCCATTATCTGTATTGTCAGCAAACATGCTATTTTTGATCACCACGGTTACATTAATGGAATTATGAATGTTAAGTCTCAGCCCATTTCCTCCCTCTATGGTTCTTTCACTATTGACTAGCAGCTTGTTCCTGATAAAATAAGATTCCATTACAGTAAGGCTGTGCTGAGGACTGTTTATATTAACACCACTTCCATTGTTGTTTACCAATGTCATATTTATCAATGTTACGTGACCACACAACAAAATTTGAAGACCACTTTGAAAATAGGTGATTGTGCCACAATGCTCTATGGCAATCCTATCAAGAGTTACACTCTCTAGTCTTAGAAATATAATTCCCGTATTTCTGCTGCATACAATACTATTGCCATTTCCATGAACTGATACAGATGTCAAGTTTTGGAATTTTACATCTTCGTCTAACAGAACCGTCTCCTCGTACACGTTAATAATTACATTTAGGTTTTCTGAGAAAGATTCCTTTTTTGCTATTTCAGAAAAAGTAAAAGGTGGCGTTGTGCAGTTGGTGGTGCAGTTGATATCATACACTTTCATCCCATAGGAAACATTTAAAATTCCACTACCTGATCCATCATTGGAGCCTACAATGAATGGAGGAGAAAATGAAGAAATGATAATAGCACCAAACAAATACAGCAAGTAATGGCCTGACATAATTACCACTCATTTCATGTTTGCAGTGACTTTTATACTTTAGTCCTGCATGAAGCAATACTCACTCAGAATTGGGACACACTGTGTTGTGAAAAACTTTGTATTCAGATAAGGGAAAACAACTCAGTTCTGTTTTAGTTGTTCATAGATTGCTGTTTGATGACACACTTTGTAAGTATGACTATTATAAAATAGGATGCTGTTGGTGGCCCTATCTAATCTTATAATGTACTGAACTAACTGTGTTCATTGTGCTGTGTACACAATATGTTTATCATTCATTTGATACCAGAGAATATCATTCATCTCATTGGCCACGTTTACACTTGTAAATACTGAGCAACAGAGTCATGATATATTCCTATATCAAATAAATATAATGTTATTAAGCATGCAAAAAAAATTATGTAGGGTTGGTCAAATATATAGAGAACAAAGATTCTCAGAAGGGCAGAATGTGGCAATAGGTCTCAGTGGCGTAATACATCTATAAAATAGAATACTGTTTGGAACATTATAACTAGAGAAAAGAATTAGACCTACATCTAGTTGTTGTTCTTGTGTATTGTATGCCTGAATTGGATTTGCAGAGGACAAGAAATCCTTTTTTCAGCCCTATCGAGTTTTGTATAGCAGTTCTATCAGAAATGTTGATAAACACGCTTACCTATACTTTCCCCAAAGCTACATTTTACTAAATAACTACCCCTTACCTAATTCTATTCAAGCCATCTTTCCCAACTCTTATTTGTCATAGCAAAGCTGTTGCCCTTAGTATTTCCACTCCTAGCAAATAAGCCTGCATAATAGCCAGTAGCTCACAATGCAAGATGCAGGTTGTATTTAATTGTGGTCTCTCTACATGTATTAGCAACAGTGATATCATTTGGCAATGGATTACATTTACATTATTTAGAGCACAAACACCAGAAATATGGCCTCCAAACAATTTGTAAAACTGCTTCTGCTTAATAACTTGTTTGCGATTGAGTGCAATCAAGAATAAGACAATTTGACAAATACAAAATACTGCATGGTTCATATTGAGGCTTAAAAGTGCCACAATTTAGCCTCTAACAGCATGCAAGTAAGATAATTCAATCTCTCCCCCCTTCATTTTTATAGTTTGATTTTATGCAGGGATTCATTAGGATTTTTGCTGGGGAGGGGATGGGGAGATGGATTTTTGTAGAGTCATCAAAACTGCTTAGCCACATGAAAATGGTGAAATCACAACTATGAAACAGATTGTGAGATGGAAACTTGACAAACTATTACAAATTGCTATTGCCAGAACTAGAAAATGTTGATTTTAAAAAAGTGTTGGACATTAAAAAACAAAAACAAAAAAAACAACAACAACAACAACAACTAATGGTAGATATCTTAATTGAACTGATCATTAATCTTTTTTTCATTAAAAATCCAGACTGAGGGTAGGGGGGGGGGGGGGGGGGAAGGAACTAAATGTAGGATGAGAAATCCCAGGACTCTCATAGTCTGTATGATATCCTGTTATATTTTAGTAATTAAGTTTTGTGGTCCTTAAGATATTTTGAAAAATTAATAAGGCAGAAATTCAACAAACAAATTAAGTTCCGGAGTGCTAATCTTTTTTGGTTGACTTTCCAGGATATTATAGCAAAATCAGAGTAAATGACTGAAAGACTTCTGCATACATGCATGCTAAGAGTTAATACAATCAATTACACACTTCTAATCCAGGAGCAACTGTAACATGGTATAAAAGAAAAGAGATGCTTCGCTCCAATTACAGATAAGTAAACTGATGATTAGATATATTCTATTCTAGTGAGCTTGGAAAGTCAGGAAGTAACACATACATAGTATTGTCCATGTTGTATTATTTGATACAAATTAAGCCCAACAATTGCGACACCCATTAAAATCAAAGTCACCGTAAACTTAAGAGAATTTGAAAGCACCCAGTTAGTATCATTGCAAATACATTCAGGAGTAAATCCAGCGCCAATGATGGGGAGGGGCCCAAATATTATTATTTTGGTCAAAATTTATGAAATGTAATACAGTAAGTATATACTGTATCAATGAAAAATAAATTAGCATGCAGTTGTCCTATAAACATATTTGCCTATATTGGTATCTTTGTTTGTCATAATTTTTCAGTAAACTTGGGAGGGCCTGGCCTGCTCGCCCCCCCCCCTCCCCTTTCCCCCTCCCCTCCTGATCTTCCCCTGACATTTTAAAGAAAAGTCATTTTGTGATAATAAAGTAAAGGACACTTTGGTTATATAGATTTTGCAAAAAAGGTGTTTCTGCCATAAGAAAATAGATATGTATTTTTTGTTAGAAATAGTTTGGCACTATCTTATATCAATGTTTGTTGTGATTCAGGAAGTTAGCAATGTGCAGACAAATTCTTCAACTTCCTAAAATAGTTTGTCTATTTGAGAGTTTAGGAGACAGATTTGACTACAATAACAGCACCTTCCAAGTTGCAATTGAACAAAATTTACTTTGGTGGATAAAACAAAGGAGGGACAGTGTATCTAGACTAAATATGGAATTGTAGATTTATCATGAGCTTTATAAAAGGTGGGAATAGAAAGAGAAAGCGCGATTTTCGCAAATTTGAAGTGCCGCGAATAAAGGTGGGATTGAAGTGGGTGTGGCATACTTATAAAATGTCGCGGTAAAAACGTTTGCTTGCTTTTTATCTGTCGTTTCGGAATGACCGCGACCTACCGCAAACTGTTGGTCAAAATCTCTAGCAACTTATCCGGAGAAGACTTAGCCAATTTATTATTTTGTTGTGAAGATGATATTCCGGAATCCAAAGCTGAAAAAGTTTCTAGCGGTGTCGATCTGTTCAAAATTCTAAAGCATCTTGACTTGCTCAGTCCCGACAACTATGAGTATTTAAGAGAACAGTTGCAAGCAGTAGGTAGAATAGACTTGGCAAGTTTACTGCCTTCACCTCTGCAAACTGCTCTTTGCAGAGTTCCGTCTAACGAGCTCTCGGTTCTTCTCGCTGAATCGTGTGACAGTAAGTCGGCAAGCCAACGAAAATGCGATGGGAAGAGTAAGTCCGATCCTTTAGATAGTGCTGTAGAAAAATTGAAGTCTTTATCAGTGACTCCAAGAGCACAGATAATGCACGTGTGTGACAGTCTCACTGAAGATAATGTGTCCAAGCTATCATTTCTCTTTGCCGACAGACTGTCTAAAAGTAGGAAATTAGAAGAAATCAAAAGTCCTTTAGACCTTCTAACATCTTTAGAAAAAGCTGAAGTTATCAGCATGGAATGTCCTGCCAGCTTAGCGGAACCATTAGAAGAAGTAGGGAGAAAAGACTTGGCCTCCTTTTTAAGGTCACATATTTCAGTTCTGTCATTACCATCTTTTTTAACGAGCTCTCACCAAATGCTTGGATTAAAGTTGGCAATGCTAAAGCTCAAGCAATCTGTCTACTCCATGCAGAGAAAAATCTTGCAAGCAATAGCGAGCTGTGACTCGGTATCTCTCAGCAAGCACCTCGTTAGCCCAGTCGTCATGAATTTAGTCAAACAATACGACTATTCTATTGCCTGCAAACTAGCTGAAGAAACACAAGCTACAGTGCACCAATCTGGGGACTTGACCAGTTCTCTCTGCTCCACACTCAGCAATGTTTACAGCTACTACGAGCTCTACTTTGAAAGTTGTTTCCATGCTCTGGATGCTAAGGGAATCAATCTGGACTCTCTGGCATTGAATTTCAAGGTGTGCCATGAACACTATAACCAATTTGAAGCTGGAGTGGCAGACATGAGCTGGAATGTAGAATTGCTGAGAGATGTAAGGAGCGAATTCACAGAAAGAAGGACTCCCATTGGTACTCCAGCTCTGAAAGCTGTAGGCTGCATCTACGAGGTTTGCAAAGAACTGTATGGTGGTTCGGAACTGACAAAGACCATGGAAATGGTAGACAAGAACCTCTATACCCTGGAGTCTCTTCACTACAGCTATTGTTGCCGCATTGTGGTGAGCCAGTGGGTAGAAACTGTGATTTTGCTTCTGGACAAAGCCAGTGTCACTTTATCTGTAATGCAGTGTGCATTAATTGACATTCTTAGGACATACAAAGATTTCATCAATTCAACGTACAAATCACTAACGTGTATATTTGGCGGTGCAGGATTTGAAAGACTAAAAGGAAGGCTAAGTTCTTATGGTATTGAACTCTGTGATAAAGACCCCCAGCACCTCTCTGGCAAGTTTAACAGCAAGTACATAATGACCATGTCAGTATCTTCCTCAACATATCTTATTCTACTTGTGTACATGACCTTCTTTGGCACAGGCAGTCTAGATCTCCGTGGTATCTTCACGAGGCTGAAACAACATGCGTACGAATTCATGACTACTGATGACCTGTACGTAACATGCGCGAAAACTATATTTGGAAATGTGATAAGTTCCTTTGAAGGTCAAGTGGATGGCTTCAGGGAGAAGGCACTGGAAGCCAATCCTCTTTGTTCTCCAGCTGTCGATCTAATTATAAGAACTTCATGATACTGTTGTGTTTTGTGCTATTATTTGTGTGAATTGTTTAATGTTTTATTTTTGGCCCCAAGTTGTTTTTGTCTCATCATTTTCTCAGCTTCATTTGGACACCAATATTTTATTTTGTATGAATTACACTTGTTTCATTGTAGGAGACTCATGGCAAACAGTTATCTCAGGATCTTGCTAAGCAAAAGGAGGAGATTGAATCTCTCGGTATAAAATTAAAATGGACCCAAAATAAGCTCAGAACTGAGACTGAGGCTCATAAGGTGTGTGTGTTGTGTAGTGTGTGTTTGTGTATCTCTCTTTGTGTATGTGTGTGTGTGTGTGTGTGTGTGTGTGAGGGGGAAGGAGGCACGCTAATGATCACACATATGGTTGCCAGGGTTTAATTGGAGCTGAGTTTATTATATCAAGACATAATGAGCTGTAATTAGCTATATCTATCCTTCTAGACCAATATAATCATGCCTTTTTGAGTCGATTGAGAAATCCCTCTTACATCATACATGTCCTAATTTAGCTCAATTTCCTAAAAATATGCATATATTGAAGGGCTAGTTAAAATATGGAAAGTGAACTTTCCTTTTACAACCAGAGGTACAGTACAGTAGTGGGAATACATTATTGTGGAGCTGTATTTAGTATAATACATATATATTTTGAGCTAAATTTAACTTGGCTAAATCACCTCACAAAAAAAATACTAGATCAAATTCTGCTTGCTCTCTCCCTTTAGTTGATATTGGCAGAAACTGTTGCTATGCACGGCATTGACCTTTGCCTCGTATTGTTATTTCAGACCACCAAATCACAGCTTGAAGTAGTGACAAAAAAGTTAAATCAGTCCAAGGAGGAAGGGAACATGATTCGAGCAGACCTCAAGAAGATGATCTACCAGTATCAGGTGAAGAGGTGAAATTAGATTCCTCTACGTATGTCAGCCCACACTTGAGAAATTAAGTGGAATGTCTGTAAACAGAGACGTCCTAAGCGTAGTGTTAATTAGATGATCTCAGTTGATAGGCAGTTGGCACATGTGTACATACTGTCACGCGTGTACGTACTATCACATGTGTACATACTATCACACGTGTACATACTGTCACGCGTGCACATACTGTCACGCGTGTACGTAATATCACACGTGTACATACTATCACACGTGCACATACTGTCACGCGTGTACATACTGTCACGCGTGCACATACTGTCACGCGTGCACATACTGTCACGCGTGTACATACTGTCACGCGTGCACATACTGTCACACGTGTACGTAATATCACACGTGTACATACTGTCACACGTGTACATACTGTCACGCGTGTACATACTGTCACACGTGTACATACTATCACACGTGTACATACTGTCACGCGTGCACATACTGTCACGTGTGTACATACTATCACACGTGTACATACTATCACACGTGTAC
>WLWI01002153.1_pt1 | contig 17029 bp, 22 predicted proteins | sample 6701501 | NCBI WGS metagenome assembly WLWI01 (sample SAMN12718690, study PRJNA515312) | sponge metagenome | isolation source: marine sponge | host: Mycale hentscheli | place: New Zealand: South Island, Marlborough, Capsize Point | collected 2014-11-01
ATTAGTAAAGGATGGGCCAAGCTGATCTTGCAGGAACATATACATTTTCGAACACATATCGAATGACCGACCATAAATGATAGTCTTAGGAAAGGAGGTCTTTTCACTTTTCAGCATGCCTACAAACGTTATGCTAACGGAGTCATATGAATGGACTGAGTATTTCAAGTTAGTCTTTGTTGGGCATTTTGTTATAACAATGGGATTCTTTAGTCCCAGTACAACAAACGGATAGACGATCCATACGAGTGGCAGTAGCTGTTAGTGCCATCATTTTCACTGAAGGTGGTATCAAACTTTGTACCTCGCCTATTCTTCGTAAAACTTGACGAAAGCTATCTCCCCTACAACACAAAATATAGTAAAATTAAGTGTTGCAAAAAGAACATTAATTTATAAATAATTGCCTTCTTAATAGTTGCATTCTAGCTATATGCATGAATTACACTTATTGGTATCGTGACACCTATGAAAAGTAGTAATAAACTTTAATATTATCATACCCTCAAATCAATAATCAACTGGCAGATATATATAACTACATACTTACCATTTCTTTACACAATAACCACAAATGCCTTCAGCCTTTCTGAGTAGATATCACTCTCCAACAGTTTCCTCCATTTTCTGTTCTTAATAATCAACTCAGGTGTGATAAAAATTAGTTGGAACATGCCCTGTGACACCTGAGTGTACAGACTATCATCTGCAATCTCTCCAGAAATATAAGTACATGATAGTCCCTTTGAAGTGTAAATTGACACCTACAGTGAATTAAAAAATGGAAAGAAATATTCAAGTACTCTACCTTGTAGTATAAGAAAACAAACATACACAAAAAACTATGTTCTAAACAACAAAGTTGTCATAAATAACTGAGAGGTCGATGTTTTTTTCAAACATAACTTGATGTACCATAGCTCAGAATACAGTTCAAAATTCACACATCGTCTTTCTTCATTGAATTAAGCCTCTTTTTTCAGGACTTACCTGATCTTTCATGATCACCACAAGGGGAGTCACAACAATGATAATGGAGAATCCACGTTCCTTATTTGCCAGCTTGTCAAATGTGTAGGGTAAAATAGAGTAGCATAAGCTCTTCCCATAGCCAGTAGGTAGAACAGTGAACAGATCCCTACCTTCAACAAATGCTATAGTGACATCTAGCTGCTGTTCAGGCTTCATAATCGGGTATCCCAGCTCTCTAGCCGCTTCAACAATGCTCGTGCTTATACGCTGCTTCGCAGCCGACATTTTACTGAGACGCTCTCCTACACTAAGTGTTGAGTGAGCTCCACGAGCCCGCCTACGCTTTCGTTAACAATATAAGTGGTAGATGACCACAGCATTTGAATGCTGCAATCTGATTGGGCCGCAACGTACGTTGCAGCGCAACACGGGTTCAGTGCAGGCCTGACATGCACCCGACCTCCCGTTTTTCAACGGTCGGTCGGGCTACGCCCAACTACTCCCACCCCTCCTTTTTAAAGCCCCCTTTTACTTCATGAGCTCCTCATTGAGAAATTTATTTGAGGTTTAGTAGAAAATGGAATCTATTTTATTTTTATTATTTAGTATTTACAGTATTATCAAATAGTATCATCATCATATTATAAATTGTTGTTTGTGTTTGTTATTGTTGTTTTAAAATCACTTCGATTGAGGTGAGCACGAAGGCAATTACGGCTCCGTTACGATGATAGTCATTGGAAAGTTGCGTTAAAAATTGGAGTGTCGTATCAGGTATGAATCGCCAGTTTACTGTTTAGGAAGGGGTGGGGCTTATAGCCCTTTCAGTTTTGTACTAAACTTACTTCCACCAGCAAAGGAGTAGTTAGTTTCCTGCTGGAAATGTAATTGTCTGTTGCAAGTTCTGTATGGCTGACCTAGATATTGCTCCTGACTTGGTGAGTGGCGTATTTGACACGGGACGAGGGGTAGAGGTGTGAACTGTTGCGACAGCTGGTATCGGGGTTTGAGTTCATTGGGTTTCTATTTTCATGTTTTGATTTTGGGTTTGCACTGCATTTTATGGTGAACATTGAACCTGTTGAAGAAAATTACTGTTTTTATGCAGAACAAGGCTCCACCCCATGTGGAGGGAGACCTCCTTCGCCAAGGGACTCAGTCAATATTTGGCCGAAAGAGTTGGAAGAAGTACTTCTTCATAGTAAGCTGTCATTTGAAGTAGCAGAGTTGGTGTGGTGTCCTTGAGGTGGGATGGGAGGGGTATGAGAGTAGGAGAGATAGAGTAGGGAGGGGACGAACAATTCAAGGGAACAATAATAATAATAGAAGCGAAATTTTTTTTTTTTGCATCTCCAACAACCGTTTCTAAACTGAGTTCCAACTAAATTGTTTGACAAGGTGCAGTTGTATTCTCAAGGTAGGTATCACTGTACAAGGACATAGTTTCCTGGTAAATGTACTGTAATGCGATATTAGTTTAAGTTGGTTTTATGTTTTGTTCTTTTTTGAATTGGTCAACATCCTTATCAATAGTTTACTCTTGGGAATGGTATGTCTCTAAAAAAAAAAGGAACTCCCAAAATCAAAGCAGTCAATCAATAGTTCAAAAAGTGATGTATTTGTAGGGGATAGAGAGAAGACTTTGAAAGTGAACTTATCACAGTTTAAAATACCAGCAGTAAGCTTGTTATGAGAAGCTGAGTATGAACATAAATTGGTATTCTTATATCCAGACGTAGAGCACTTGCAAACGCAGCAAGTGGCAGGTCTGAGCTGATAATATATTATTTATATACTATACAATATTACAGTTCAAGATGAGTTTGTAGAGCTTCTCAATCCAGTGTAGATGCTGGGCCAATGGTAATTCACCTCAACATGTCTCTGTGTGGCTTCCACTTCAGAAAACTAACAACAAGTTGTACTAGCTAGCTAGCTATTAAGTTTGGAGCTAATTTGCATGTGTTTTGGGACTCTGCCTTATAAGGCATAGCAGTTATAGTATTTGTTTCTGTTACTGCAGAGAAGGTGATTGCAAGAGAGAATGGTCCAAACATTCCATGATGCAAGTGGGTGTTTTTGTTTATACAAGCCAGCTTTCTTTTCCATTTACCATTAGTATGTATAATACCAGGGGTTACCCTCCCAGTCATTGCCTTTACCATGAGTATGTATAATACCAGGGGTTTCCCGCCCAGTCATTGCCTTTACCATTAGTATGTATAATACCAGGGGTTGCCCTCCCAGTCATTGCCTTTTCCCCTCGCCAACCTATAGCTAGTAAACTACATTCCTTTACATTACCACATCCAAGCTTCTGGGGCCGATTGAGTGAGGATGTCTGTGTGTTGATCTGCACTAACTTTGAATCTGTTACATTTTTATTTAAGGATATTTTAATTGACTAATCAATTCAATTCATTGGTATTTTCTAATGTCAAGGACTAGTCACAGCTGAGGACAGATTGACAATTCATCAGAGAAACACCTTTCATTTTTGTTCCCTAAGACGCAAGCAAGTTTTTTTTTGTAGCTATTTTGTGTTTCTAGTTTGATAGTTAGGCAGTGTCTTTAACTTAATACTTATGAAGTGCCAGGGCATAACAGGAAGGAAGCTGCTTCCACGGCTACATACTAAGAAACTTTGACCTTGAGTCCCTTGAAAGGAAGTAAGTAATCAACACTCAAGATCAACAGTAGTCCTGGGCTTGTACTGTGTTAGCTCAGAGTATGTACATGTGTGGGAGGTAACATGATATTGTGTGTCACTCACGGGCTGTAGTGTGTATCCACTACATTTGATCCCACTTACTCCTGCTACTGATGACCACTCAGTCTGTGTGGTGAGTACCCTGCTTCCTATCATAAGAATTCACAGTTGTGCCGTATATGTATGGCGGAGGAACAGAGGGGGCGGGGCTGACAGCCGTATCCTCTCCCCTTCTCTCCGTGGTGTGGATGGGGGTTGCCCACGAGCAAGTGTTGGGCACAATCCCCAGTACCTAAATACTTCCATCTTGCCATCTGCCCCAACACCTGTTACAAGTACTCTCAGACTCATTATTTCCTTCTCTCTCTCTCTCTCTCTCTCTTTTTTTTTTTTTTTTTTTTTTTTTTTTTGACTCCCAACCCCCTCCCCTCCCCCACACTCCCTGCCAGTCATGTTGACAAGCCAACAGATTTTAAGAGTATTGTAGTCACAAGCCTATTGAGGTGTCAATATTATACTAGGGTAGAGTTTGCTCGCCAATGGTAGATAGAAGCAAGGTGTAAAAGATGAAGAAACTCCATTATTGGTAGATATCTACCAGTTTAAGCAGCCGTTAGAAATAAATGAGGGGGCGGAGTGAGTGTGCTGAAGCTATTTGGCCACACCCTCCAAAACTGCAACAAAATGTTGGATTCATTTCTCAGTTTGTTGTTTCAGTGGACGTAGATGAGTATATGTGTGTGTGTGTGTGTTAGTGTGCTTCATCCTCTAATGTTTATTGTTTTTTGTGTGGTTTGGTTTCAGGTGTTGAAAGACAAACTGCAGTACTTTGGAAAGCGCGATGATCGGCTCAGTAAAGACCCCGAGGCATACATTCGCATGTCACAGGTGAGCACATGTGCAGGTTCATCGTCTCTCTCTCTCTCTCTCTGCAGTGGGTGTCTTTGAAATAATGATTCATTATTACGTGCGATGGCACTATTTTTCTGCAACTTTTAGCTTTGTAGTTAATTGCAGTTCTCGTTGGGAACTAATGAGCTTGTTTAGAAGACGTGGCAGTCTAATAGGCTTCAGTTAGTACTAATGAATGTGCCATACAACAGGAACAGTCTAAATTTATGAGTCGTATAAGGCACTTGTGTTGACTAGTTCTACTGCTCTGCTGGCATACCTGCTGGAGGATTCTAGGGTAAGGCAGTGTCAGGTAAAGGGTGAGGTAGTGTCAGGCAAAGGGTGAGGTAGTGTCAGGCAAAGGGTGAGGTAGTGTCAGGCAAAGGGTGAGGTAGTGTCAGGCAAAGGGTGAGGTAGTGTCAGGCAAAGAGTGCTACGTATAAGTCTGTGTTGCTTGTTTGTTTTGTGTTTTCCTTGGGGGACATTGTAGTTATGGCAAACATTAAAATGGCAAAACTTCCAACACTAACTTTTAATTGATAGGGAACTCCTCAAGAGCAGGACAATAGATTTTTAAGAGAATGGTGTTTTACAATATCTCAGTACAGCAGAAAAGCTTGTCCAGTTATGTGTTTAGGTTGGGTATAAAACCGTAAGTAAATCTGGTTGAATTTTTTTTCCTTTACTGAGTGTGTCACATTAGGGCATCATTGTCAGTTGTAGTTAGCAACATTTCACCTTTTTTTTTAGCTACAAGAACTAATTTCTAAATAAAACACTTTCAATGAGCACATCAGGAGTACACTAATAGGAAATGTGTGTTAATTAGGATAATTGTGAGTAAAAACAAAAAAAGTTGTGAGTACATACCAAACTCCACCCATTTATAAAGATGCACTCTACGTGTGATTCTTACGTACTTATCTTGTGTGTTTTGCTCCCTTCTTCCCAAGGTGGTGAGCATTACTGAGGTTGTTTTTAACGGAGTACCAAAGAAGCACCACTTGAACTGTGGGTTCTCTGTGGAGGCCTTCCATCCTGAGACGCAGCAGAAGGTCACTCTCAACCTGCTGGCAGAGACACCGGAAGACATGAGGTACTGGGTGTTTGCCCTCAGGTACATCAAGGCCTACTACGCCAAGATGAAGAACCGTGAGACGGTCATGAATGACGAGGCGGAGAGAAAGATACTTGAGAAGCTACTGTCCGGCGTAGACGGGCAAGAAGATGAGGTATGTTCTCATGTGTACTTGGTATTTTGGTGTGTATGTGCGTACCATGCTGTAGAGTCTATCTTAAGTTATAGTCATCAGTAATTTTTTTTTGTTTTGCTTCCTCTTTTTAGGACAACTTGGTGTGGGGTGAGTATTCGCTCAGTGAAGAGGGCGGTGCTGCTGCTGCTGTTGAGGACGGGTATGTTGAGTGTGAGACAGGAGGCTAATACACACACTCGTGCGTATTCCTTGAAGGGACTTCTTTATCGGCTGTGACCTTTCCAACTCTACTGAGTCGTAGATGCTAATAATGAGGCGTGTAATTGGTGAATATTTTAGGGTTTGAAGGAAGATAATTGATTGATTGATTGGTGTATTGTGGGGTGTGTGTGTGTGTGTGTGTGTGTGTGTGTGTTATTACATATCTTGTGCATTCAGGGCTTGCATACAGAAAGCAAGTCTCTGGATGGGCAAAAACAGCTGTCTTAGATTCTGGGAGTGGCGATGAGAGACACTTGTTGTGTAATTCTAGTCCTTCTCCTTAATTCAGCCTGGTAGTGATCGACTGATTGATTGATTGGCATATTGTGGGGCAGGGTGGGATGGGGCAGGGTGGGGCAGGGTAGGGTGGATGTGTTAGTGCAAGTCTCCCTGTGATTGGCGTATTCAAATCAAATGATTGGTTTGATGGATGGAGTGGTTGATGGGTGAATGTATTCTTGTTTCAGAGGTTCCAGTGGTGCTAATGTTTGGGTGTTCTTTGCCGATGGATCCAAGACAAAAGTTCACATGGAGTCCACGGATACAACCTCCGACCTCCTGGACAAGGATGAAGTGAAGAGGCACCTGACATCCTCCGCTGCCTATCTCTGGCTTATCGACAGTCTCGGCAATGGTGAGGGAGGTGGCAATGGTGAGGGAGGTGGCAATGGTGAGGGAGGTGGCAGTGGTTTGCTTCGAATGCTGGACAGAATGAATAATACTGGCTTTTTACTGTCTAGACATGATTCTAAAACCTGATGATCATCCCGCTCTTTTCCCGGGAAAAATGCAGAAGCTGTATGCTTTGGATCATATTCATAGAGTAAGTGTTGTTTGTTTGTTTTTTGTTGTTTTTGTTGTTGTTTTTTGCTGTTGTTTTGTTGTTGTCTTCATATTATATTATATACATGCAGTAAATGATTAGATATAGAATCTCCTCATTCAGTTCAATTTTCACATATTACTTGTGCCTACAACATAAAAAAAAACATGGCAGAGCTCTTTTGGTTATTGTTGTTTTGTTGTTGTTTTTTTTTTTTTTGGTTGTTGACTGTATCAATCAAGGCTACTCGTATTATCTTGTAAGTAGTTATGTCCTGCACGTTACAGATCAATCTAAACTGATTTTTATTTCTTCTCACGGACTTCTAGCTATTGTTTGTTTGCTTGTTTGTATTGGTGACACTCACAACCAATGCAGTGTTTCTTGTGAACTGTTGAGTGGAGTGTCATGATATGCCACATCAATTCAACATCTACTCTTGTGAATTCCATGATACATAGATATGTACACATACAAGTACTGGCTATAACCAAGTCTTTGTGTCGATTGGTTTCAGTCTGTGAGTGAGACTGGAGTATGAATTGGTAAGCAAAATACTGTAGCACTGTAACTAGGCAACTGTAGCTAGGCAACTGGGGTTGCTATAATCAAATCTTTTGGGAATGAGTCAAGTTTTTGCAGATGACTGGGGGGGAATGCTAAAAAAAATAATGGAAATGAAATAGGTCCAGGGCTCTCCATCAAATATCTGTTTTGCTTCTCTCATTTTCTAGGTTCTTCCCATCTTCTACACTAAGAAGGAATTTGAATATGTTGTGGTTACCACGGCAACCACTGCCGACAAGATTCTGGAGGACCATGACATTAGTGTCCAGATAGACTTCCAAGGCATTACCAACTGTGGTCTATTCCTGAGGACGGACACCAGTGAGGAGATGTTTGATTCTTCAGAGTGTCCGTGTGACCTTCTGTTCCAACCCGACATAACTGGGGCTCCAGTCAGGCAGCCTGTGGGTGAGTGGGCAATATTTGGATAGTACTGCATGCTCAATGAATGTTGATTCAAGGGTTTTTTGCTTTACCAAATTTTGTATCTTGCTGCAGGGAAACTGGTTCTGCGTAATAAAAGTCTTGGAGGTGGGCGGAGCATAACAAAAATATCAAGACGACCTCGGACAACCATCTACAAGCCAGAGTTCAGAAGCACAAGTGAAGAACAAAGAATCTTAGAAGAGAAATACGAGGTACGTGTGTGTGTCTGCATGTGTGTGTGTGTGTGTCTGCATGTATGTGTGTGTGTGTGTGTCTGCATGTATGCGTGTGTGCATGCGTGTGTGTGCGTAGTAAGTGTTGGTGAATTGTATCTTATGGTGGTACGACATGTCACAGCCACTATTAGGTATGTAATTGAAGGAACAAAAAAATAATTCAAATTGGATTAGCAAGTTATCAACTCAGTGAAGCTGACTCTCTAGTGAATTTTATTTATATGTATGTACATGTATCTATGTCCAATTGCCTTAGATATGTGTGTACCCTTTTTGCCGTTGGCATGTAGAGTATGAGTTCCGTGTTCTACTCATGCGCCTCACACATGCTGTGAAGGTCCAGGGCATTATTTGGCAAAGCTTGCTTCGCTGAATTCCATGGGAATTATCTTCTAGTTTTAGAGTATTACAAGTTATTTTTTCGTCTTTTCTGAGCAGTCACATACATACACTCACATGGCAACGTGGCAACCAGGGGTGGGGCTATGAGAGATAGTTTATTGCCACCCAATGTTGAGTAGTCCTGATTTAACATTAAGCTGTTTCTTGTGGTCGTTTGATGATTGGGTGGTCCTCTGTTCCCTTCATTGTTTCATTGTCAGGAGGAGCAAGCTCATTCTGATGCCCTGGACTCATTATGGAAAAGACAGAGAGGTCATTATCATCCTTCCAAAGTACCTATTATTGAAGGTCCATCCCTTACCAAACCAGAGACTAGTGAGGTGGACATCGATGAAGAGGAGTGGGTGGTCACCACGGATTCCAAACAACACAAGAAAAGTGAGTGTTCATTGGTGTATGTACATATACTCTGGACGTCACAATACTAGGTTTACCCTTCAATTTAGAGACATGTCGTGTGAACAACACCTGACAAGACGTGTGAACACCACCTGACAAGACGTGTGAACTACACCTGACAGCACGTGTGTGGACAGCACGTGACAAGACGTGTGAACACCACCTGACAAGACGTGTGAACTACACCTGACAGCATGTGTGGACAACACCTGACAAGACGTGTGAACACCACCTGACAAGACGTGTGAACTACACCTGACAGCATGTGTGGACAGCACGTGACAAGACGTGTGAACTACACCTGACAAGACGTGTGAACTACACCTGACAAGACGTGTGAACTACACCTGACAAGATGTGTGAACTACACCTGACAAGATGTGTGAACTACACCTGACAAGATGTGTGAACTACACCTGACAAGACGTGTGTGAACTACACCTGACAAGACGTGTGAACTACACCTGACAAGACGTGTGAACTACACCTGACAAGACGTGTGAACTACACCTGACAAGACGTGTGAACTACACCTGACAATATGTGTGAACTACACCTGACAAGATGTGTGAACTACACCTGACAAGATGTGTGAACTACACCTGACAAGATGTGTGAACTACACCTGACAAGACGTGTGAACACCACCTGACAAGACGTGTGGACGTGACAAGTCGTGTGAACACCACCTGACAAATCATGTGAACACCACCTGACAAGACGTGTGAACTACACCTGACAAATCATGTGAACACCACCTGACAGGTCGTGTGAACATACCTGACATGTCATATATCGACTCGGTTCAACACACAACAATCCAACTTTCTCAACCCCCTGTATTTGTTAGTCATGTTCCTCCATGGTAACTGGCTACAAGAAAGTAAAGAGACAAGTAGTATCTGCTTTGCAGAAGTAAACTTGGAAAAATCACTCCTTGTTTGAGTCGAGGAGTTTATTCTTCCTTGGCGTATTGTCATGAACACTCCTAATAGCAGACATGGTATCTACTCTTCTTCCCTTCTCTCCTATCCACCCACTCACTCACTGATGCAGGGTCCCCCAGCCCCAGTGTTGCTGAGCGCCAGTCTGACACCCGTGACCTGGAGGAAGCTGTGGTCTTGTCTCAAAGCAACGGTATCATGGCGAGGAAGGCAACTGCTCCGTCCTCCAGGGAGTCAAGGAGTCGCTCGTCTGCCATCTCTAGTGTTTCTTCCAAGTCTAGGAGCAGCACAGCGGCTGATGCTGGCACCAGGACGGCTGTGAAAGATAAGGAAGGTGGGTCTCCCCTCAGATCCCCTCATAACACGTCTCCGAGCAGAAGTCGGTCAAAAAGTCCCGGTAGGAGGTATGTATGTATGTGTGTATGTATGTGCCTGTTTTTGCATGTGTGCAGGATTCTATCTAGTGAAGGGGAGGGGGGAGGGGCTTCTACCCCCCAACTTCCCAGCTTCTCCCTTGAACTTCTCAGCTTGTCAGTTCCCCTTCCTCCTCCCCCAATGTTTCCATCCATGCTTTGTGCAGTATTCTATTGAGGCCGAACTCTAATTGCAGCACTTTGCTCATATAACATTAGTCAACAGTACCCCTTTCTGCCCCCCCCCCCCCCCCCCCCCCCCCCCCCCCAACATAATTTTCTGGTGAGAGATGTGTAGATTCACGTGTGTATGCATAGTATTCTGAAGATGTCTGTGTGTGTATGTACATGTGTGATTGTGTCACTGGGAATGTAGACGATGTACATGGTGTAATTTAGATTGCCGGAGGTGCCGGACTCTGCGGCTGCCACCGGGTCAGCTGGCTCGGACTCGTATGGTTCTCCTCACTCACCATTCCGGCGACGGAATGTGATTCGTCCGAGCACTCACAAAGACTTGAGCTCCAATGGATCAGACTCCAGATCAACTTCGCTCAAACTTTCGTCTCCCTCGTTAGCAGTGAGAAACCATAGTAACTCCATTTCAGGAGCAGCCACTCCCTCATCCTCGGCTGTATCGATGACGACATCTCAAGATACGTCTTCTACTTCAGTGACGTCGTCTTTGGCCGTGTCTAGTTCCGCCTTTGGTGCTTTGACTGGTAAAGGGCCCACGATTCGCTTTTCTGGTCGTGAGTCTCCAACTCCTCCCGTGCGAACTGTGGCAGTGAATCCCTCGCCGGGGTGGGAGGCGGGGCCAGTGGGTGGGGCCAGACACACCAGGAGTGCCACCATCAGATCGAGTGGAGTGGAAAGTGAGACATGTGTGGGTGGAGGCTCAGTGATGAATGTTCATGACATTTGGGTAAAGGGTAGAGTAACGTGTGGTAGGTAGAGGCATGTTGCTTATGAGTAGATCTTGACTATCCAAAATGCACATAAATATGAAATTAGTACTGTTGTTATTACTATTATCATCATAATTGTCGTCGTCACTATCATCACCATTCTCATGATATTCTTCTGCCATATTTAGTATCCTTGAACTGCTCATATTATAACTTGCCTTCTTTGACCACTCCCACTCTTTGACCACTCCCACTCTTACCAATGCTTGAATGTGAGTTAAGACTCCATTGCTGTGGACTAACATTAGGAATAGTCTATTCCGGCCATCTCTCATGAGAAACAAATACTGGCCATGCCATTATTTCTTTTTATTTATGCCCAGTATTTTCTCTCGTTGCAATGTTGTTTTTTTTTGTTTTTGTTTTTTTTCTTGCTTGACTTACTCTCATGTTTGTGGGTCGGACCGACAGAAAGTGATGAGGCGTGGCAGGATACCACGCCTCCAACAGAACAGAACTAGTCACGCACACACACAGTCATATTTTTAGTTCTCTATATTTAGCCAGTTAGTTGTTTGTGCAAGTCATTCATTCGTTAATTAGTGTTGATCGTGCGTATGTTTGTGTGTTCCTGCGCTGCAGTGTGAACTTAAAGCTGCAGTGCAGGAAGTCTCTATCTTATAGCCCGTCATAATAGGCGTGGCCTTTACAGACTTGTATCATCCGTCAGACATTTTAGTTCTACCTCGTGCCTTACTTTTTAGACGTTAGATTTAAAACTCTATAAGTCAATATCCGGCCGGGGAGGGGGACTCTGGTGGCAGCATACCTCGCCCCACCAGCACATGAGTAAAGTTGGTATCTCCTCTGAGACTGAGTGCGCGATGACCCACAATGTTCATTATTTCACATTTCATTGGTTTGTTCTACAGATCTTCGCGTGAATTCTTCTCGAAGTTCAAAGTTTGGACAGTCTCGCCAAACATTAGGCTCCACACTACCAGGTAAGAACACCTGGTGGTCGAAAATATAAATAATGATGATGATGAAATGGCGAAATTGTTCATTTTAACCACGTATTAATTCCACCACTTTGCTCAACTAGATTCACAGCTACAGCAACAGCAACCTGTATCTTCAGAAGAAAGTCAGGTGTCCACCCTCCCTCCTGAACCCATGAACAGCGAGGTGGCCACTGGTATATCTATAGCTGAACCTCAAGAGGAACTCTCCAACGAACCGGAACCAGTGGAGCTCCGCCCCATGGTGATCGACTTCAAGGCCTTGCAAGTATCCAGTCCATCTTCAAGTAGTGCCGAGAAGACGGAATCCGACAGAGAGAATCACGTGGCTGCTGACGAGGATAAAGCAAAAGAGAGATCGAAACTTATCAAAGTTACTTCTCCTAAGTGAGTGTATGTTTGTGTGTGATTGTGTACCTTCCACAAGTCCATGAGGTAAATTAGATCTTACTTAAATTTGTTTTGTGCGTATAATTATGTATTCTGCATATTTGCTCAGTTTATCAAACCTTGTTTACAAAAATATATTTAAAGTTTGTTGTTGTTTTTCTGCTGAGAGAATTGAGAATTGAAAATTTATTTGGTATAGTTGGTAAAGTTAGTGTGTACATAAATGTGACTAGTTTAGCCATAAAATGGCACAACCCTCAATTTTAAGTTAGTTATTACATGTGTTGCTGCTGGTGCAGCCTATTGAAGATGATTCTGCTCCAGTCGTCTGAAGCTAGCGAGTCTACTCAGCCCATGGACTTCATCTTGCTCTCTGGCGTGGCCCTCAGCAATTACAAAGGGGTGTGGTCCATCCAGGAAGGCTGCAACTTTCACGACGCGCTTCCAGCCAACTGTGACGATCACACCGAGACCTTCAGACTGCCTGGGGGCATTCGCACTGTGTACAACCACACCCACAAGCGGTGGCACGTGCTACCTCCTACTACGTCCAGTTCCGTCCTCTCGGAAGACAACTCGATGGATGACAGCGGCAGCATCGATGGTGGAGGGCAAGAAGGCAGAGCGAGCAAGTACGTACATTCATGAGTCAGATTTCCAATCAGTCTGGCACAGATACTGTAACTTGTTATGCAATTTTTATTGAGAGAGGAAATATGGTAAGGTGTGGCATCACACATGGCACATGGTAAAACAAATTTTTAATGTATTCTCGTTATCACTTCAGTTAGACAGACCTACACAAGCAAATGATTTTGAAAAAAAATCCCAATACCTTTGAAAGTTTTATCCTCGTCAATTCGTGGAGTACATTTTACTTTCTCATTGAACGTACATAGGTTGTCTGATGCGTCTCAGAGGCTCTACTTGAACAAGAAGGTGCTGATGACAGAAGTGGGCTCTGCATTCCACAAAGTGGTGGAGATGTTTGCTCAGACTCGTGACATGGCCAGCAAGAAGAAGATAGGTTCAGACATGATGAACCCGGCCATGGGCCATCTTATTCGAGGACACTTCTGCTCGTCTCTGGCGTCCATGTTGCTGGATGGTCTCAGACCTTATCGGTTTCAAGGAATTGTGCAAGACGATATATGGAAAATTACCATGGCCTTCTGCAATTCTGGTAAGGGGTTGTTGTTGTTGATTGATTGATTGGTATGTGGTTTTTTTATTGTTGTTATTGTTATCCCATATGTTTCCTGAATAGCTGCCAATGATCCTTCATGCTCGTTGGTCTCTCCGTCCATAGAGAAGCTCATCTTCCAGCCCATCAATGCCCTGAAGGCAACTATGAAGGATAACAACATCAAGTTTCGTACATTTGTATGTCTTGCCATGTCTAGAGGCATGCTCACCGGATGGCTGGAGGCTCTGCCAAAGCAAACTGGTCAGTGGAAACGGCAGAATATAACAATTGTGGGAGTTGACTTAATTTGATTCAGTGGCTACAAATTTGTTCTATTATGAATGCCTTTGACGTAGGGCAAAGAAAAGTGTTTTGATTCACTCGGTCTGTGGTTGTTGTTTTGCTATTACACTTCTTATTGCTGTCCTTTCTTTCTTACTCTCTCAGCTGTTCTTCGCAAGTATTACCTTCCGTCAGGGTTTCTAAACCTGGTGTCCGAGAACCACGCCTACCAGCTTCTGTACCAGGAGATGTTGCTCACTCTAGAGCCCATGATCTACCTACCCTTCGACCTCAGCATTGACTTCGAGAGTCGCCACTCGAGACCCAGTAGCGAACCTCGCGAAGAGCAGAGTGCAGGCAAGACCAGCTTCATCAATCCTAGTGTAGACGTTGTGGATGGCAGGGAAGAACACGTCAGGAGTGTGTCTCCAGCTGCTCTGCCTTCTCACTCGCCCCCTACAGAGCAGTCTCCCTCGCAGGTAAAGGAACTGCTGAATCAGCAATTAGAGTTAATAGTACACTGATAATATTCAGTCATTCTCGGCTGAAATAATTATAATAATAGCAAAAATTTTCTTTAACAATATTGGCTGTTAGAACAAGAAAAATTTGCTATTATCACACTGATATTGTAAGTATAACTACATAGGTATAACTTCACTCTGTTAGGCTAGTTTTATAAGGGGCACTTTCAATTGTGCACAATGTTGTGTCATTGTATTTATACTTAAGGTTAGAATTAACATGCATGTACAGTATAGGACAGTGATATCTTTTATAAAGAAAAGGTTTAATGTGTTCCATGAAAACAGCTGTGTGAGTTATGGTTCTTGTTTTCAGGTACGTTCACATGTAGTAATAAAGACACATGCGGCCACTGGCCAGAGAACAGCTGCTGGGAACGTCCTGAATGCAGTGTGGGATACGAGCCCTTTACCTAGTCCATCCCACAGTCCCACTCTGCCGGTTCACACCCCTTCCACTAAGACTAATGCTGACACTGCTGTTAGTGAGCTTGATGGTATTAGCGAGGCTAGAACAGTGCCGGAATTAGAAAAGGAGAGAGGCAAGAACGAAGAGGAGAGACTACCCAAGAAGCTGGACTCGCAACTTTCTTCGGAACAGACAGAAGATGTAAGGCAGACTTTCAAGAGGTTTGGAGGTTCTCTGCTAAAGAAATTCTCAGATGGGTAAGTAGTACAAGATCTTGTTACTCTCTTTGTAATGTTCTATTAATTCCACATTATTTACTTGATTTTTGTTTTCTTTATTGAATGTTAGATTCCAACAAATCAATAGGGGAGGGGCTATTACTGGAGTCCCGTCTAAGAAAAAGGTTGATAATGACATTTCCTCCTCTCCATTACCTCCTCCTGCTACTCCACCTACAGTATCAACCGGGGAAAGGTACAAGAAAATGTGTATGATTTGTCGTATGGCTGAAGTGTAGGGTCTATTGCTAATTAAAGCTTATGGAGACTTTTGTGTAGATTTTTCCTAGTAATATTATTTGTATAAAAGTATGTCATGGTTTATGAGAGTTTGAATGGACTGAAAACTGCAATTTAACCCAACGTTTTGACTTATTGCCAAAAGAAGTTGAAACGTCGGGTTAAATTAAAACAATATTGGCTGTTAGTGCTATTATAAACCATTTTGTTGTTATTGTTTTTATTATTGCAGAATAGTTCAGGCTTTGTACACCAATGCATGTGATGACGCAGATGAGCTGTGCTTTAATAAGGGAGACAGATTGGTCGTCAAGGAGCAGATCAATGAGGAGTGGTTGATTTGTAGTCATGGCGGAAAGACAGGCATAGTACCCATGAACTATATCACACAAGTATCATAGCAACACAATGTTTTTGAACACAATTAATACACATCTGGCTGACGTGTTATAATTTGTTGTTTGGTTTTTATTTTTTTATTCACCTTGTCATTGGTATGCTGAAACTTTTAAATTCTTAATTATACAGTGAGTCTGATTAATAACAGGAGGAGAAACAGGGAGGGGAGGAATTACTGCCTGCATGGCCATGACTTGACTTTTCCAGCTCATAAGTACCGTAGATAGGTCGCCAAGCTTTTGGCAGCAACACTCTGCACCCGTTTCTATTGTATGGGTAAAAGGTCGATACCGCTGTTGTGGGCGGTCTGTTGCGCTGGGAGACAATAACAAGTTTGGCAAATATTCGTTGAGAAATGTCATGAGCGTAAACTTGAAAACTTCAGAATTTCAGGATAAATCGAGGAGAAGGAAAAAACGGGAGCTTTCGGAAGAGCAAAAGCAGGAAATAAGAGAAGCTTTCAATTTGTTTGACAGTGACAAAGACCAGGCGTTGGACTACCATGAACTGAAGGTGAGATTTAAAAACAAATCGTTCAGTGTAACATTTACTTTTGTCTGAAGTGTGTAGTAGTCTAGCTTAGTGAAACCCTTTACCAAACTACTACACTGGCCAAAATAATCTCGAGTCTGCAATGTACTTATTTTGGTGAGCATAACAGTCGGTAAAGGGTCGTGGCATGTACTTGCAGTGCTAACATTTAATCTGTTTTCATGCTCTACATTTGCCCAATGAACATAAGTAATATCACCTTTCTCAGGTCACAGACTTGCATTGTTGACGTACAACCATATAGATTTGGTTTGTCTCCCTCGCTTTCCTTGTTATATTTTGTGTGTGGATGTTATGTTTTAAAGTAACTTTGCCATTATATAATTTGCTGCAGGTAGCTATAAGAGCCTTGGGTTTTGAAGTGAAGAAAGCTGACGTGACAAAGATAATGAAAGATTATGGCAAGGACAAGACTGGGAAAGTTACATTTCAAGATTTCTTTGAAGTCAGTAAGTGATGCCAAGTTCAGTCTAGGGGGGGGGGGGGGGGGGGGGGGGGGGGGGTTTTTTTTTTTATTGTTTTGTGGGGAGGGTTTTGGTTGGGGGGGGCATTTTTTGTGGGGTGGGTTCAATTCGTTGGGC
>WLWI01002157.1_pt1 | contig 17013 bp, 14 predicted proteins | sample 6701501 | NCBI WGS metagenome assembly WLWI01 (sample SAMN12718690, study PRJNA515312) | sponge metagenome | isolation source: marine sponge | host: Mycale hentscheli | place: New Zealand: South Island, Marlborough, Capsize Point | collected 2014-11-01
AAGCAAAGTTGACCTTAGTGGTCGGATATTTAGAAAAGTAAAGTTGCTATAGCTAAAAACTAAACGTAGGAAGCGGGAACATAATGGGAGGAAGCCGTAGAGTCTTGAATCGGCAGAAAAGCTTGGATGGTTGCGGAGAAACAACACGAAATGTCCGCAGAAGTAAATCGCTCCTAACTGGGCTTACAAAGATGCAAATGGTCTGAATTTTGGTGTGCAGAGAGACCTTATCACCCTAAATAAATTCAGCATGTTAAAGAATTGCCACCGTTGCTTGAAGTTTTTTTTTTCAGCATCAATTTTTAAGGAAAATGCGTGAGCCGGATGGGTCTCCACCCTTAAACATTAAAATACACCCATACTTGTAACAATACACCCATAACTCTACAATCAGGTTTCTGATGTTTATACATGCAGCAACACATATCACTTGAAGAACACTAACCAGTGCATATCGTCATTAAATGTGATCTGATAAGTTTTGTTTTTGTAGTTTTACTTGCTGGCATATGTATGATTGATTCTCATTACAATCCATGTCAGCTAATTCGCTAAATTTTTTTCTCAACAATTGGACCGTGACAGATTGTCCTAGAAACTCATCCACTTTGTAGGCACATGCATACATATAATTGTTGTCAATAGTCACAGTTTACCATTATCATAGTAGTTATGCTATATATAAGTTAGGTGTTTATTGTTATTGTCTCTAATACTATCCTCTCACACTCATTGACAACAATGCTGAAGTAAACTACACCATGGGCTGCAAGAAATTAGTTGCTCGAGTGATTAAGACATGACGCTAGGGGGCATTACCCACAAAAAATGGTACCTATGAGGAGGTGAAAGCTTCACGTTTTCTCAACAATAAACCCAAAATAAAAAAAAAAGTGGCACATCAAAGGGTCATATTTTCATTCTGGGATAGTTCATACCTAAATCAACAGTTAATTTTCAGTAATCTCCAAAATCAGAGCATGACAGACAGACAAACTGACACGATGACTCCTATAACCTTCTTGCGTATGCGCGCTGAGGGTTAAAAACTAGTGGGCAATGATGAATCATAGCAGAATGATAATAAAGTGGATAAAAAGAATCTTTGGGGAAAAAAGTAAGACTGTAGCATAGTAGTATCTCTTAATACACATAAAATTAGAAAACTTTGTAGCCCATTCGCTGTCATCTTTGATGACAGAAATAAAATATTCGCAAAATTTTATCATTACTTCAAAATACTTTATCAAATAATAATCTAGGGCTCAATCAAATCATACATACATTTTTTCATGAAAAAATCTTACAGTAGGGAATGTTAGGTCGACAATTAATGGGTAAGGCATTGGTGATTACTCTAGGAAACCCATCATTTGAAAAGTGAGAATTCAATAATTTCAGGGTTTTTTCAACAGAAAAAAAAAATATAATATTTCCAACTAGTTGTGCTTGTGTACCTGTAACTTACTCTAGTAAAAACAAAGTACATTAACATACCTGTGTCAACACATATAGAGCAAGATGTCCGAAGGAGAACATGTCTAGAGATGGTCCATATCTGTGAGTCTCAGTGAGGGCCTCTGGTGGCATGTACACTAAGGTCCCTGGAAGTTTAGACATGGTTTGAGCTAGTCGAGCTGGCCTCAGATCAAATATACGAGAATTCCCCATGTCTGTGATCTTGGCTGTCAGAGATGAGGTGAGTAGAACATTTCTTGCTGTTAGGTCTCCGTGGACTATTGGTGAAGGCCTACCATGTAGGTACACTAGTCCACTGCATGTGTCAGTGAGAATGGAGACCTTGACTGGAAGTGGAATATTAGGGGCACACTCCAGGAGGTCGTCCACACTCATTTCTAGTCTCTCCATCACCAGTAGAGGTAGCTCTGATCCCTCAAGGAAACACAGACCAAGGAACTGTGTTATGTTAGGATGTCGGAGACCTGCCATGAGCTGACATTCTCGTTGATATTTCTCGATAGTATTTCGAACTCCCTCATTTAAAGGGTCCAATAAAAGGTCATGCATGCGTTTGGCTGCACAGGATACCTTGTTGTATTCCACCTGCAATATACAGTAATACTGTGTTTCAAAATGAAAGTTATAATAAAATAAATATAGTAGAAGACAAAACAAAGTTCCGAATTCTGTTCCGTAGAACGGACGTCACACAATTAAAAAACGGGGGGGAAACGGTACGCCGTTTGGTAAAACTCGGCTGTTCCATTTGACTGCATTACCGTTTCATTCTGTATCGTTCATCGTGTGTCTCGCTCAAAGAAATATAAAATCGTTTATCCAATAAAACGTTCCGATTTTTTTGTTTACAGGCTCCTGAGTAGTCTCTACTGTCACATTTACAGGTCGGTACCCTGATTTGGAAAAAATAAAAGAACAATAGAAAAGCCTTTCAGCTATCTTTATAGAACTTCTAAAAAAGAAAGAAAGAAAGGAAACAAGGTTATTAGAGTGCTTCAATAGTTCAGCACATCCAGACTAGCTCGCCCTAGTGCATGAAGTCTTAACCCTTTTAGCAGCCAGTTCTAAGCATTTGCAAATGACAGAGGGTGTACGGGGCCTTAGTAAAGACCGTTTACCAATTTGCATCTGAGGCCGAAAGTTTAGATAGTTGATTAGGTACAATGTATTCTAAGGCAATGTGGAAGTGATCAGTGCCCCACCTCCCTTATACCTACTGCAAGGGAGATGTAGTTAAATTAAATTATCTTACGATCGTTTCTTTTCTTATTAAGTTTCCCTTTAGCTGCCAGACTACTGGGTTGTGGCAAGTTAAGAGTTGCTAGTAGAGGCGATCTGAACTTTAGTCGCCTATAAAGCAGAAATGAATTTGGAAAATTTCCAACAGGATATGGCAATAACTTCTGCTTTATTTCTCTCCCTTTTCTGGTTGCGAGAGATTTTCCCCAAAGCCAATGTAATAAGGGTCATCGGGTAATTCCCAGTAATTTGCTAGCAGCAATTCATTGGCACATTATATGTGTAGCAAGTATGGCCATATCCCCAAACCCATTCCCCCCCCCACGCACAGCAGTTTGGTAAAGGGTCTGGTTATGTTAGGATAAGAAAGCATGACTTGAACATGTATTAAAAATTACTGCCTTTCAGACTTTAAATTCCAATTCACCAAAAAACTTCATACAATTCTATCCTGGAACCTAATAGCCAAGCCATTATCAGAAAATTTCCAAAATTTACACAGAAGATGGAGCCTACTGTGGCCAATCTTCTTACTGCAGCTTATTTAATGGCAGAGTAAGCATACTTTGTCCTGCAGTTATTTTACTAATATATATCATTAGCAACACACATAAACATAGCTAACTTTTTTTTTCAATTTCTGGCTATAGTAAAATATATTCTAGCTGGCCAGACCCTTTATCTTATCGCTATGCGAGGAAAGCCTAGCGATGGGTCTGGCCAGCGAGACTAAGTAAAGTAGAATATTCCCGGCTTACTTCCTCTACGGAGCCGTACGATCCACGTCCGAGGGTCTTCCCTGTAGGTACAACTTTATCCAAGAAATACTGCTGCAAATGAGGATCACTCCTAAAGCTTCTGGACCACCCGCGAGAAACGCCCGTAGCCATTTGTTCAGTTACTTCCCAAAATACAATCCCCTAGCTATACGTGAAAAGCGACACCTCGTGCATGATCCAGCAGGCGAAACCCTTTACCTACTGCGATTGGGTAAGGGTTTGGGTTTGGCTTGGACTTTAACCCCTACGCAGTCTTTAACGCCACGACCATTGGCATTATTACTTACTCATTTACGATAACAAAAAATCAAAACCAAAAACAGACCAACTAACATATGAAAGACAATTGCAGTGAATTAGTCAAACTGTAAACTGTGATTCCTCAGTTATGTAGGAATATTGAGCAGGAGGTTCTGCCCTCCTCCAGGAAGATAAGCTACATTCTTGGACTGAGACAGTGTGGTGGCAATATCTTCTGAAGCCTCCAATCTCCTGAGTTCTATCAGACCATCTCCTGCCTCTGTGAAGGCCTTGGACAATAAGGCAGCCGCCTCAGAATCTCCTGAAGAACTGATGATGGCCGCTTGCTTGATTTGCTCTGCCTGAAGAAAGATGTAAATACAAGAAAATATAGTTCGTAAATTTGTACAAATTATATAAAAATGAAACAGAAACCCCAATAATGAAACAAAAAGAATACTTGGGAAAAAAAAAATTAATACGTAGGTATTTTTGGTACCCAAAAAAATAAATAAATAAATAAATAAAAAAAAATAAAAAAAATAAAACCCAGTTCATAAGAGAAAACAAAACGTACAAGATTGGCTACTCTACTGCACTACAATGCGTTTCCAATTAGAAAACACTAACATAAATATGATATGATTTTTGTGTGTATATGTGTGATTACATTATCATTTCTAAAAGAAAATTATCATCCCTAACTTTGACTCTAATTAAATCCCACCCTGGGAAACAAACCATGTGGCAAGTATGTTGCAGTCTCTAGATTTAATTAAGGGTTTTATTTTGAGGCCATCGAATGTCTCCTCAACACCAGTGCATCGTTCAGAAACATGCTGTGGAGAATATTCCACTCACTTCCCATAATTATAAAACTCACCTTTTCCACGACGAACCTGGCTCTCTCAGCCTCTTGCTGAGCTACATACAACACAAAGCATTGTTAAAGTAGCTGACATACCCTATCCTCAGCTTACAGCTTTACTTATATTATGTGTTAAAGCTTGGATTATGTAAGTGGAAGTTACTATAGTAGTAACAACTTATAGTATGCCTTACCGACTTGCTTCATCTCTACAGCTTGAGTGAATTCACGGCCAAAACTGAGATCAGTCTGCCACAAATAAATAAGATATAAGTTCTATTTTTCATGAAGACAAAAAAAATTAACAATAATAATAATAATAATAATATACACATAATACTTAAATAAAAAGTTAGTAAAACAAAGAAAGACCAGACAGTCACACTGAAATGAATATCCTTGAAACATTTTTGGGGATAAACTTTGCTCCCTAAGTAAACAAAAACTTACAATAGAGATATCGTCTAGAATAAGTCCAAAGTTCTTTGCTCTGTCCGTAAGTAATTCACTGACTCTCTGAGACACCACCTCCCTCTGTGTGATCAGTTCACTCGCATCAAACTCCGCCTACAGACAGAATAAGCATGCAATCCAAGGAAAATATCCAGTCGGTGGGTAGTTGGTAATACGGTGATCAAACAGACAGAAAGAGTAATTCCCACAAAGCATGCATAGCTAACAATTCAATAAATGGTTGTCTAAAACCCTTAGACCCTTAATGTACCGTTTCAAGTAAGGAAACTTGACCGTGCACTGTTCATTGTCACTGGAATGAGGCATCTTTAGCATGATTTTGACGTATAATGTACCGTGTGGAGTAATCACTGAAATATCTACAGATTAGTCAAAATACTCCCTAGAATATTCTCCACTAAAAAATTCCAAGCCAGTTTTGTGTCTTTTTCTGTGTTCGTTCTACAAATTTATCAACAAGAAAGCTGTGAGGGTGAATCCATTAAATTGTTCCCACTAAGAGATTAGGATAGAAAAAAAAAGTGCTACTGAATGCAGATGAAAAAAAGCCAATGATTCTGACCAATACCTCTTACAAATATTACCTGATAGCCTAAGCAATATTACAAACGTTTGTAGAGTATTACCAATAACTGTGTGTGCTTCACCAGTGATTCAAACACTAAATACCAACGCTAAGTTATGATAACTGCAGTGATTGATATTATGATAAATGGAAGAAAGAAAGAAAGAAAAAAAAGAGAGAGAGAGAGAGAGGGGGAAAACAGAGAGAGAGAAGAAGAAAAAAAAAAGAAAAAAAAAAAAAAAAAAAAGAGATCAAGAAGTTATGGATGTGGCACTTGAACCCAAGTCAGTGAACAATATGATAAGCAACACACTCAAGAAAAAAAATCTGTCCTGATAGGCGATTTGTCATTTCAAGTGTTTCTATTAACCTACCACAACAGCCTTGAGCACTTCAGTAGTGATAGATGGCAAGATACGCTCGTCATAGTCCACGCCCACAGTGGCGTAGATCTTGGGCAACTCTTCCTCCTCTGGTCTGAACAAGATTCTGAGGGTGATGTCTACATTCTGTAGATCTACAATAATAATAAAATAAAATTGTAATTTAAAAACTTAATGATGTGATTTCTGCTATATTGCTGAACTTTAAGAATGACCTAACCCACACACACACTTGCTTTAAACAAACACTAATTTAGTAGCAATATGTGCCAAACAAGGTTGTTGTTATTTTTAATTAGCTACACACATAAAGAAGGCCCCAAATACTGTGTTTAATTTTTTTGCTTTTCTCTTGATAGCAAAAGATGAGTAGGGAAAAGGGGTTGTTGTTTTTTTAACTTGTTCTCCGCCTACATACGATTACAAAATATAATTACCACCACTGCTCCTTTATTAGCAGCTGTACAACAACAATTCGGAAAAGATAATTTTCCTATTTCCTTTCAATCTTCTTCTTTCTTTCTCTCTCTCTCCGTTTTCCACTTTGAATTTTTTTTTTAAATCTTTCTTTCAATCTAATCGTGAATTGATTTAGTGTCGATGCTTGACATAGATCAATAACAGTAACAAACTCAAAGCACCCTATACTCATAAGCCACAGTGCCATTTTCTACAGCATGCCATGACATAACATCAGTGTTTGATACTAACGCCCCCAAACCCCAAGATGAGTTATCTTCTCCAAAAAGAATTAGAGCTGGGAACGAATTCGGATATTCATCCAGGCTTGTAGTTATCGCATATGATTCTAATTAACTGGACACTGGTTAGTATGGAACCCGACTATGATTATAATTAATGAGCTATTTTGGTTGGTATTAAAAGCTGTGCTACAAAAAAAGAAAAAGAAAAAAAAAGAAGACAATACGCAAGCTCTGCAAGCCGTCTGTGATAGCTGAATTTCTGGATAATAACCAGACAATTTTGATAGATTTGTAATAACCCCTCCCTCTAACACTGATGTTGCCTCCCTTCCCTAACCAATATTCCTATGTCAAGCTATGAATGTACTCTCAATGTATACATTTAAATCACTGATAGAGCACACACATACATACACAGTTACTGATAATGCTATACAGACATCTCCAACAATACATCGGCAAACAGAAATTTCGGCTTTCATCTTTAATACACATATCATAAAGAGTTGGACTCATTTTTACTGTCTTTTATATTCGGAACATAATCTGTTGATTACTATAGAACATTTACAGAGTATTTATTGAAGAATAAGCTAAAGCAGCGGATCTTCGCAAAGGCAAACTTAAAACTGAATCGAAACAATTTGGTTAATTCTTCAATAATACTATGGAAATGTTCTGTAATAATGAATATATCTTCCGAACATCTGTACTCACCTTTACTACCAGTCATTACAGGGATTCTCCTGGGTTTGCTCCTTATACTGAAGATGATAGGCTTCTGGACCCACGGGACGAGGAAATGTGTGCCCTCTCCACTTACTGAGCCCAAGACACCACGGAAACGATCAAATATGACGGCCCTCTCACCACCATCCACTACACATACATACACACTCTTATATATAAAATGTGAATTGATATGATAATGCAGTCACTGCAAGTGTGACTATATTGACTAAAATAATCATGACCAAAAAGTTAATAATTTCATTGAGAATTATCTAACACTAAAACAGCTATTCTAACTAAAGAGGGCAAAACGATATACGTAGGTCAGATTAAGGGAATTGGTTAGGTAATAACGCAGTCTGATTTACTCTCTTAAGAATGAGGAAATTTTTTAAAATTCCTGTCCTGCAATAGCTATGAAGTTTAAAATTCATTGATCCATTACATGTTTTATGGTCAGTCGACTGGCAATGCTTACCACACCCCCAAGTGATTAGTAGCCTAAAGTGATTCCCGCTATAATTGATTTTGTGGTAAAACATCATTTCACGAAACATTACTAATGATGACTAGTTAAACCAATCCATATAGGATGTTCTGATTGTGTCCATGGTTCACATTAGCAAGAAGGTACTCATTTCCATGGTGGTGTGGAAAAGATGACTATTCAATACAATTACTACTGTTTTTTACCAATAATGTTATCAGTTACATTTTCCATAAAGTAGATGGAATTTTCAAGCCAAAATGGTCAATTTGGTATGCAATCCATAAAAGTGGCTGCACACAATCAGAATGGTCAGTACAAATTAATGGACTGGTCATCACAAGGTTTCAGAAATATCAAATATTAATCATGCTCACCCTCCATACATTCAGTCTGATGACTGGTGCAAATCAGTTTATACGTTTGACATCCGCATTCTGGTAAAGGGTCTGGCTAAGCCAGACTGATAGAGTGCACAGATTAACGGTTAGGTAAAGGGTCTCCTTATGTGCCTAAAAGAGTTCCTATAGAGATTGAAGCTTCCAGTTTTATTTAAACAGTCACTACATAACTAAATCCTACCCTTTTAAAAAAATAATATTTTGAGCAACAAACTACCAGGCGATTCACTACCAGTTAAAAGAAGTACTTACCATTGTACAACGTCGTATTAATTACGCTCCCCAAAACTGCCGTACCAACACCTAATCGTATGAGGCGGTTTAGGGCCTGAGTGTTCATAAAAGCTGCCATACTCAATAATAGGATACAATAGTAAAGATACTGCGCAGAGAGACTTCGCCCACGTGGTACACGACTCGTGATCAATTGTTTCCTAAACTTCCGCTCCATCCACAATATATTCGGCGGAAGTCACGTGAAGAGCAACCGCTAATGTTTTTATTCTGAGAGGGCTCCGCTGTCTCCTTAGTTGCCGTTGGTTGGAGGAGTGGAAGGTAACTGTCGTCCGCATTGCCGCGTAAGTAATTGGTGCTAGTACGTATTCGACAGCTATGGCGGCTGGGTGGGAGTGTCCTGCGCTCCCCATGCTATCTCTTCCAGTAAAGGAGTCAGGAAAAGCCAGTTTCTTGGCTATCAAACCGGTATGTTAAAACTTTAACAATAGTACCCTTTGCAACAGTGCTGGTAACTGTGGTTAGAAGCATTTTTATACATACAGTCAATAAAAGCAACATGATTCACTAGCAGAAATTGTGATAGGCTATTTCAGAGGGGTTAGTCATTAATGTGCAGGAATAATGAATGCATGTGAGAGTCAAGTGAGTCACCTTGTACTGAGGGACGTGACTATTCATTCACACGCACACTCACACTCACACACACACAAACACCTCATGTATACTCATTATATTCAGCTATGCAGTATACGCGATAAGTTATTGTAGTCAGCACCTTTCCAGGATTGTTTGACATGATGATTGTGGATGGGAAAGAATCATTTAAGCACTTCACAATTCCATTAGTAATCATTGAACGGACTTTTTTTGTTTATAGTACTTACATTCATGCAATGTACTTGATATGCCGTATTGTCAAACTGCATGAAATGGAATGATATGAGCCTCTATTGCAGATTAGTTGCAGATTGATGTAATTATAATATTGATTGTAAATTTTATTTATATCTTATCGTCTCATCACTAGGTCAATATGTAAACATATCAATGTTGTTTACTTGGTAGTGCATTGGTCACAGACAGGTACACGTGTGTAGTGATTAAGCCCAGAAGAGAAATTTGGGCGGAAAGTGGAATTCCAGGGAGTGGAGACACACTCTGTGAATTGTACAGTTTGCATATAGAAAATGAATCTAGAAGGGCAAAAAACGACTTTCCTAAACTTTAAATTTAAGAGGGCAATGAGAGAGAGAGAGAGTATAATGTTGGCACACTCTATGACCCTTATAGTGCAAGCATGACTGGTAATTTCACGTTGCAAAAATAAAGTGATAGTGGTAAAGGATTTCAAGGAGAGGGAAGGCTTTTCCAGCAAGAGTGAAGCCTCCCTTTACCCCTTTCTGAAATGCAGTGTTGTTTATTACTAGTTCATTGTGCTGCTTCTAATCTGTCACAACTCATCCGTAGAATGAATCAATATATTTCAATAATTGATAATCGTATTGCTACATACTCTTACTTTGTTGATTGTAGATGATAGCTGCCCACTATGAGGAGAATCCTGATTCCTTCCATGATGAGATCAGACAACTCGACCAACTCAGAGAAGTGAGTCACTGAACAGACACACTATCATTACTGACAATGTAAAACTTTTTTTTAATTTTATTTATTTTTTTATGGTGAGAGGGGTGGGGTGGGGGGATTTTCTATACATTTGTATACATACAAGACACCCATTGCTTATATTGTTTCATTAAGGTTGACTTGTGTGTACGACATTCATGTATTTGATTTGGTACATGCAAGTCTAAACAAAATTTTCTTAACTTTGAAAAGACCCTTTACCTAGCCTAATCCCAAATATCAAGGGACTGACTAGGTTTTTGTTGGTTTAGTTGTCGCTGACTTGACTGGCATGTGTTGATCAACACGCCAGCTTCACCATGTAAACATACAGAGTCAATTTCACCCGCGCACTGCTGCCATATATATAAACCACTGTGGGTTGCTTTTCACAGGAAGTCTCCCTAACCTAATCGCTTAGACTACAAAATAATGAGGGAAAGTGATAGCATAGTGCTAATCTGTGAGATGTATTAGTAGAGATACCAATTAAGGGAGTACTAGCATGTTCCCACTTGTAGCACTTCAAGTGTGAAATGCTTCTCTCACATACATACTACGGTATAACTGCGAATATATATTTTGGATTACATAAGTACGACTTAAGAAAGAATACGTACCTGTACAGTCTGCTAGAGCTGGTACAGTAAGCTAACAGCAACCTTGTCTAATAACCTGGCCAACCCACTTTTATTATGTTTTGACGAAAAAATGAAGTGTCCTCTTTGAATTATGTCCTTATGTATATCCATCCAGTAGTCATGTGTATCTCTCCCTCCAGTAGTCATGTGTATCTCTCCCTCCAGTAGTCATGTGTATCTCTCCCTCCATCACATGTGTATCTCTCCCTCCAGTAGTCATGTGTATCTCTCCCTCCATCACATGTGTATCTCTCCCTCCAGTAGTCATGTGTATCTCTCCCTCCATCACATGGTATAGAATATACACTTCATTTGTCATTATCATGGAGTGGGTGTTATACAGTATTAAGAACTTAAACGTTCTAAACTCATTCACACTTACTAACTTGGAATCGTTTAAATATTATCATATCTACGTATATTGATACAAAGGGGTGGTGGGGGGGACGAAATATTTGGATTCCGCTCCCCCTCCCATCCTTAATTTTGTTTTCTCCAGTTGTAAATTTTCGAAGTAAGTAGCCCCACCCTCTAACACTGATGTTCCATCCCAGCTGAAGTGTCTGTATCAATTCCTGATAGGGAAGGCAATGTGTGAAGAGAAGTTACAACCTCTATAGGAATTTAGTGATGTTGATAATGTTATGTATTATTAATTGTTTCTTTATTATATTTTGTATTAGGCTGCCATGCGTCCATCGCGGGATTATAATGGCATCAGTGTGCTGAGGCGTTACTTCTCGCAACTCCACCTACTGAGGGCTCGGTTTCCACCCGAAGCAGGACAACTACCGATTGACTTCGTCTGGTAAATATAATGCAATGTAAATGTCCATGTGTGTCCAGATTCCATGTCCAGTCACATTGTATGTATATGTATGTAATACCACCGCTCTGAACAATGAACTGAAATATTATGTAACAATCAATGAACCACTTGCTACCCATTAACACTAGAATCTTTTATTGACTGTTCACTTTGTTTGTATGTAAATACTTCACACCTTATGTTTACAATGCTTATTGAACAGTTGACATGCACTGAACATGATTAAAATGTTTAAACTTCTTAGTTCTGATCTTTATGAGTGTGATTGTTCTGTGTGTGTGTGTGTGTGTGTGTGTGTGTTAGGAAGGATATGTTCACTAATGCAGAGTATGTCCAGGAAGGTCTTCAAATGGAGCAAGCATCCATAATCTACAACATAGGTGAGTACAAGTTCTCTCGTGTTCATTGTCCTTGCTTCCATTGGATGAATACCAATATGGTGGTAACTACCCTTTACCACATCAATGTTGTAGCATTCTAGGCTACTTTTTGGTTGTAAACATACTGGTATTATTATTATTTCAATGATTCGGTCATTCTCGGCTGAAAATTTTAACAGCCCAGAGAAAAATTTCCTGTTATTATTAATTATTATTATTAATTATTATTATTATTATTATTATTATTATTATTATTATTATTATTATTATTATTATTATTCCTGGTTTCTTCCAGCTGCATTTCATTCTGTTTTGGCTTGCAGGAGCAAGAGAGATTTAGAACAGGTCAGTGAATTTATATTACTTCTGAGAATATTGTGCCTGTGACATACATTGTTTATGGTACCTGATATCTAGGGGTGTGGCTAATTACATATTTAGGATTTAGGAGGGGCTAAAGCAACTTATTTAGGATTTAGGAAGGGCAAAAATATAGAAACAGGCACATTAAAAAAACCCTCCTAGTATGTCCATAAAAGACAAGCACAAGTAGACTGATTTCGTGATGCATAGTCAAAATGCTAGTACTATAGGAATTGTGTGGGAGGGTGAACGCTTTTTATGGAAACTTCATGTGATTTATGTGCAATATAAAATACTCTACAACACATGGACGGATTGAGTAATAAACATTTTTATGCTTTTTAAAGCGACTCGTTCAATTTATGTGTATTACACAATTATAAGTACATATGTATGTATACTTATGTGTCTGTATTACATGTATGTATATACTGTCTGTATGTAGGATATCAAGGACTCCATCACCCACTTCCAGTGCGCTGCTGGTGCCTTCAATTACTTGGATGTAAGTGCCATGGAGGTGCATGTGTTAGTTAGTGTGTGGCTTAGGAGTTTGCCTTAACTGGGCTAGTGGCTTATTGTGTTATACTTGGGAAATGAACCAACTTGTTAAGACATAATGGGTATATTGTATATGTAATAACAAAACAAAACAACCACAATAACTGGTAAGGTGTCATTAAAGTAGCAGGTTTGGCTACAGGTTAGGTACATCACGATAGCTGGTGAAGAGATACCCCTGAGGGTAAGTGATATAGAGTGATATAAGGAGAAGTGAGGTATCAGGATGGCTGGTAAAGTGATGTTAGTGCAAGGGTTAGGGAAGCATCATGATAGCTTGTAGTGTCCAATGTTGTAAGGAGCAGTGTTTTAGGACTGAGCAGAAGTGAGTGAGGTATTATACTCAATGTGCAGGAGAATCTGTCAGCCAACCAGTCCAGTAGAGACATCAGTCCTCCATTTGTCACATTCTTCAAGAATCTAATGTTGGTAAGTGGACCAGTAAATGTTTTTGTTTTTGTTTTTTGTTTTTTGTGGTTGTTTTTGTTGTTTTGTTTCGTTTCGCAAATTTTTGTGTGTGACTACTTAGTATTGTTTTCTGTTCAGTACATTGTTAAGGGTGCTCACACATAGCAACGCCTGGGCGCCTTTAGTAGCGCACTCCAGCTGAATAGTAGCACGTTATCACGCCCTGCTCTGTAACAAATTATAGTGCCCGTGAAATGCAGCTGTGCCTCACTCACCACTACGCGCTACTGATAGGGCTGGGCGGAGTCAACTTACAATAACAAATTCTCACGCTCTAAAGTAATGGATCCAGAATCGTATCTTGCATACTGCTCAGGAATGGACTAACTGCTAGGGTTTAGGGCCACAAGGGGTCGACCCTATAACGTTGAGATATTTTTAATGTACGGAATTTCACGGAAATAATCGACAATAGTTCACTTGGTAAGGTGAGTAAATAGAAAAGTAAAATAAAATTCAACAAAAACTCAACATTATGGCATGCATGCACGGGTAAGAAAATGATATACAAGAAATCAGCTTCTAAACTACAGCGGTAGCCGTGCAGTACTGCCAAGAAGTCCAAAATGGTGACGGGGTATTTCTTGAGATGCGATCGACTTCCAGTCTTCATTCTCGGTAGGTGCTTTCTCCTAGCAGTACTTGCTGGCCTGCATAAATAATATAATTTGGGGGAAAAGCAGAAGTAAGTTTAACAGGCCCTAGCAACCGTGGCCTATTTGGCGGGTTTTTCGTGCTCATAATTGTGTGTAAACAGTCAAAACTTTGTTGGGTTTTTTTTTGTTTTGGTTTTTTGACGCTTTTTTGTATTTGGACTTGCCATTTTTCTTGAGGTGAAGTAAATAGTTTTTTATACTTGTTTTTTGTTTTTTTTGTTTGTTTTTTTTTTGTTTTTTGTTTTTTTTGTGTGTGTGTATTTCTTTTTGTTTTGTTTTTTTTGTATGTTTTTTTTAGTTTTAATCCCCTAGGGTGATTTAGTAGTTTCAATCACTCTTAAGATTCTGTTTCAGGTTGTTTGTTCTAAGGAAGTCTCGTACTATCTACACATTATATGTATGACTTCATTACAATGTAATTCCACAGGGTCAGGCCCAGGAGTGTTTTGTGGAGAAGTCTCTGCGTGGCTCTGCCAGAGTGAAGCCTGTCAACATCGCCAAGTTAGCTGCTCGTGTGAGTTGTATTCTCACCTGCAACAGTACTTGTTCATACAGTACATCTTACATATAAGGACATTATGTATAATAACGGGACATAGATTTGTGACCATGCACTGGAAAATAGGGCAGAACACGGTCCTTGTCAAAAACTTCTTTTTTTTTTTGCACTTAAATGTTAGTCGGTATTCTGATATTGAGCTCTCCAAGTTTTATGGTGGTAGCTTTAACCGTAGGTACGTACTTAACTGTTTCAACCTACACACTTTTAAATACGTTTTTGATAAGTACATCTTATAGCAATCTTTTCCTGATGTTTGCGTGTGCTGTGTTGTGCTAATTTTCCTTTTTTGTGGTCACATATGTAATGAGGAATAGTTTGGCATGTAATGGGTCTGTTTATTTCACTAGTTGCGAGCTGGCAGTAGATAGACTTGTCAACTCCTATATTACAGGCTTGCAGTTAAATACTTACACAGTCCAAGTGACCATCATTCAAGTGAAAAGACAGTGTCCAAAGTTTCTTACCACCTAAACAACTATACTGAAAATTTACCGACAAATTTTACCAACAGCTTATGAAAATGTACAATAGCCAAAAGAATATTCTAATTCTACTAACACATAATGTTGTATTATAAGCTTACTTTAGATTCATTGGACATTTATATGTACTTATCAAATACGCTTCAGGTTTGATCAGATGGTTACCACACAAGCAAGTATGTATCAGGTTTGACGACCCCTTACCAAACAAAGTGTTTGTTGGGGGTTTGTTTTTTTTGTTGTTGTTGTTGTTGTTGTTTTGTGTGTGTGTGTGTGTTACATAATTCATATCTGATGTAGTACAATAGACTGAGCCAAACAAACATCACTGGTTTCCCCTGTCACTGGTTGAATCAACTGTATAGGATTATCAACAGCATATAGATAGATATAGCAGATTAATGGTAGAGAAGGGAGTGGGCCTAGGGGTGTGTCATCCAAAATATCACTTTGAGATGTCATTTAATTCAGGACCAAGGTAGACAAGTTCTACATATATTGTGTTGTTGATCTACAGGTAGCAGACTATTACGTGGAGACGATGCGTTGCTTGGAAACAGATCCTTGCTCCCTCATTGGCAAGAAGAACAAAGACTGGCCCAAACTACTCCGCGTCAAGATGATATTCTTCCAGGCTCTGTCTCATGTACGTCATGTCGTGGCGGAGGAAAGGGAGAGAGGGTTGGGACTAGGGAAGGGGAGGAGGAATAGGAGTGGCTTATAGCTGCAGAGGAAAGGATTGGGGATAGGAAGTGAGCAGCAGGGAGGAAGTTATTAATGGGACGCTAGGTCTGTAAAGAGCAGGAAGCTTCCAGGAAATGATTTAAGGTTATCAGAACAGGTGTCAACTGACTACCTATGTGTCCTTACTGGTAGTTACGTGTATATGCATTTCTTTTTAACTGTGTACTGTGGTTATGTGTCAGCCTATGAACTCATGTAAAAAATATATGTAGATATTGGTAAGGTATGTGGCAAGTAGAGATTAGCAGGAGAGGATTATTAATATCATTTGTTTATAAAGATTTGAGCCAGGTACAAAATTTGAAAACACGTGCCTTGTCAAAAACTTTTTTTTTTTGCACTTAAATGTTTGTCCGTATTCTGATATTGAGCTCTCCAAGTTTAATGGCGGTAGCTTTAACTGTAGGTACGTACTTAACCGTTTCAAGAGATCTCAACCAGAGATCTTTTTTTCTTTTCTTTTTTGTATACGTATGTGTGTGTGTTTTATTTGCAGTACTACCAGGGGTGTGACTGTGAGGAGTCAGGTGATCATGGCATGACCATGGCATGGTTGGCCCTCACTCTCAAGAAACTAGGCACCATCGGCAAGATTCCTAGGAATTTGGCAGGAGATAACAGTGTGAGAGAGGCAGTGAAGAACTTCACAGAATACGTGCAGGCTAAATCTGTGGCGGCAAAGAAGCAGAATGACCAGGTCTATCATGTGCATGTGCCTGAACTAGAAACCCTGGAACCCATAGCTGGTAAGTATGTGTTTGTGGTGGCCAATTCTGAAACTAATTTTTCTTTGTTCCTCTCTTTCATTTGATTGTCTAGAAGTCATTGTATTAATGTAGCAATTAAGAATACTCTGCAGGGTTTGATACAGGATTTTTTGCTAGGGGGGGGAAAGTCAAATAGCGACCTTATAGTTGTATTTTTTTTTGTCCTTTTAAGCCAGACTCCTAATAGGTTATCCTTCTAGTTTGAATGGAGTAGGTGTGTCATTTTATGGATCACCAGTTCCAGTTTGAAAGTTGCTTTTAGCACTGGTCATTGTGAAGCAGCTGCCTGGTTGGTAAGGGTATATTTGTTGCTTTGGCAGACTGTAGAAGTTGCTGAGTAGTAGCT